>Ga0213835_100072_pt1 | contig 143773 bp, 121 predicted proteins | sample SWPATP01_FD_160576 | JGI IMG/M metagenome (GOLD analysis project Ga0213835, IMG submission 160576) | Coastal seawater microbial communities from Marineland, Florida, United States - SWPA TP0 #1 | ecosystem: Environmental > Aquatic > Marine > Coastal | place: USA: Florida | collected 2016-08-05 | reverse complement strand
ATTTTGCCACATAGAAACATAGAATACATAGCAAAAATCCAGCACATAATTCGGTCATCAAAACCAGGCCAGTCCAAAACCAAAAACCACGGCATCGGCAGCCTAACTATGTTGGCTATGTCACTATCTGGTCCAAAAGTTTACCCAAAATCTCACCGATACGCCATTAATTTTGCCACATAGAAACATAGAATACATAGCAAGAATCCAGCACATAATACGGTCATCAGAGCCAGGCCAGTCCAAAACCAAAAACCACGGCATCGACAGCCTAACTATGTTGGCTATGTCACTATGTGGTCCAAAAAAATTTACCCAAAATTCCACAGGAACCCCATTAATTTTGCCACATAGAAACATAGAATACATAGCAAAAATCCAGCACATAATTCGGTCATCAAAACCAGGCCAGTCCAAAACCAAAAACCACGGCATCGGCAGCCTAACTATGTTGGCTATGTCACTATGTCGTGAAAAAATAAAATACACAGTAAAAAGACCTTTGACTAAGCTGAAATGAGTGCTTTCAAAATCTAAGAATGAAATTTACCTGAAATGATAAAAGCATTATTCAGTTTTTTCTTACTAACCTTCCTGAGCCAATTGAGCTATGGCCAGGAAAAAAGTTTCACTTATGGCACCAGCAATGCCGAAGCTTTGAGGTATTATGAACAAGGCTGGGAGTACATTCTGGACAAAGGAGAATGGCGAAAAGCGGAAGATGCCTTCAGAAAGGCGGTAGCCATAGACCCGGAATTCCTTTTGGGCTGGAGCCAAGTGGGCAGGATCAGTCATGATCCGGAAGAAAGGGCTGCCATTTTCACCAAACTCCAACAACAAAAAGAAAAATTGAATGGCTGGGAAAAAGGCTTGTTGGAGGTGTATCTCGCAAGTTTGGAAATCATTGATGCCAGGGACAGGAGCATTCCGATTACGCCGGAAAAAGTCAAAGCATTTTACCAGACCTCAGAGCAGCATTTCTCAGAATTTCTGAAGCATTATCCTCATGAACGGTATGTGCATGCAGAATACATTGAGGTGATCCATGGAATTTACGGCGCACAAGCAGGTTTGGACAGTTTGGAAAAACACCAAAAAGAAGGCCTGGAATTGATCCCTTTTCTCATGAGTTACCAAGCCCAATTAATGGCAGAAACCAAGCAATTTGAACAAGCCCTCAAAACCGCCCTTCAACTGGAAAAACGCCTCGACAATCCCGATTTACCCCTCATTCCTTTTACCTATGGGTATATTGCTTTTGAAAAGGGGGAAGATGAGGTAGCTGCCATGCTCATCGACAAAACCCTAAGCCTGGACCCTAAGCATGTGATCGCCCAACGCCTCCAAAAAAAGATTCATGATCAATTAGGAATCCCAAAAAATTAATATCAATCCATATCTTAATATCTATAAATATCCGAGTTAGCTCATTTGGTATGATTTTTTTTTGACACAAGGCTCTAACTAGCCCTCTCCTTCCAAACTCCTTTCCTTTTAAACACAAATCTGAATACATACTTCAAAAACACCCAAAAAGCAGACAAATTGGGCTTAGGACCCTTACCTTCTCCGATCCGCTCCAACTGCTCCCTGTACCAAACCGTCTCCATCACACTCATCCGGTCTATAGGACCAAAACCGGTTTTGACTTTTTCGATCTTATGCAGGGGGTCTTTACCCGCCAATAGTTGATGTGCAGCATCCGGCTCAATGGCCAATAAGCGGGCCAAACCCACCATATCCACATCTCCTGATGCAATGGCAGCTTTCATCCCCTGATAGCTTTTAAAACCTCCGGTCAGGACCAAAGGAACATCGACTGCTTTGCGTACCTTGACGGCAAAATCCATAAAGTAAGCTTCTCTTTCCAAGGTGCTCTTATTGGCCTTACTGCCCACCATGGCCGGAGCTTCATAGGTTCCTCCAGAAATTTCAATCAGGTCAATCCCCAAGTCAGTCAATAACTGTATGGTCTCTAAGGATTCTTCTTCTGTAAAGCCACCCCTTTGGAAGTCAGCAGAGTTCAGCTTGATGCCCACAGGAAAATCCTTTCCGACAGCTGCTCTAATGGCATAATAAACCTCTCTGACAAATTTCCTGCGTTTTTCAGGACTGCCTCCCCAGTCATCTGTTCTTTGGTTGTGCTTGGGAGATAAAAACTGACTGACCAAATAGCCATGTGCCCCATGAATCTGTACCCCTGAAAAACCGGCTTTTTTGACCACTTCAGCCGCCTTGCCAAAGCGTTGTACAATCTCCCAAATCTCCTCCTCCTTCAGTTCCCTTGGCGTATCAAAAAAGGCCTGCATGTCCTTGCGAAAGGGAATGGCGGAAGGAGACACATTTTCTTTGTTCAGCCCTTTGGGTGCCTGCTTACCGGGATGGTTGAGTTGCACCCAACAATGCGTACCATTGATCTTGGCGGCTGCTGCCCAAGTTTGCAAGGCTACCAGGTTGCGCTCATCCTCAATGACCACGTTACCCGGCTCTCCCAAAGCCCTGCTGTCGACCATGACATTGCCGGTAACACATAATCCTATCCCTCCTTCTGCCCAGATACGGTATAGTCTGGAGAGGGAAGGTTTGGGGGAACCTTCTTTCTCCCCCAAACCTTCGCTCATGGCTGATTTGAAAATTCTATTTTTGATGACCGCTCCGCAGGGAAGCGTCAGGGATTGACCCAAAAGATTCATAGACAAAATTTTATGTTTGAGGGTAAAGATTTTTAACTAAAACTTTAAAATAAACTTTGGCCGGAAGGAGCAAGCATACCATTTTATATGGATCCAATATCTAACAATATCCAATATCCATAAATATCGGACCCAGTTAGAAAATGAATAGTACAAAGAACTATTTCTTGCATTTTATTTATTCCCCATACACCCTATCCATTCCTGGATTTTATCCCGCATACCAACCAATTCATCCAAACCAACAGCCATATCTCCCATATTTTCCAGCAGTTTTAATGGGACTGATGCCGCCGCAGCTTGTAAAGCTTTCCCCTCCACGGTCAGGTGGATCATCACTTTCCTTTCATCATCCTTCGCCTTTTCCCTTTTGATCAGGCCCATGGCTTCCATTCTTTTCAACAATGGCGTAAGCGTATTGGTATTCAGGATGAGCTTTTCGGAAATCTCCTGAACTGCCAAACCATCTTTTTCCCAAAGCACCAAGAGGACAAGGTACTGGGGGTAAGTAATGCCCAGTTTATCCAAATAAGGCTGATACGCCCGGGTGATCAACCTGGAGATGGCATAAAAAGGAAAACAAATCTGGTTGTCAAGCTTAAGCTGTTCCATGGTTTTGAAAGATGGGATGGATAAACAGCATTCCCTTAGCCTAATTTCTTACTTAAATAAGCATCAATGGCTTCAGGCTTGGTAATTGGGGAGAAACGCTTGACCGGTCTTCCTTTCTCATCGATCAAAAACTTGGTAAAGTTCCACTTGATCCTTGAACCCAAAATACCCCCCAACTTACCTTTCAGGTATTTGAAAATGGGATGGGCAGTACCCCCATTCACATCCACTTTGGCAAACATAGGAAAGGTCACCCCATAGTTGAGAACACAACCTTCTGAGATTGATTTTTCATCTCCGGGTTCCTGATTGCCAAACTGGTTACAGGGAAACCCCAAAATCACCAGCCCTTTATCTTTGTATTTTTCATAAAGCTTTTCCAGGCCCTCATATTGGGGAGTCAGACCACATTGGCTGGCAGTATTTACCACAAGGATGGTCTTGCCTTTGAATTCCTCCATGGACATTTCCTTGCCCTGAAGGGTCTTGGCTTTAAATTCATAAAAGGTAGTAGCCATAATCAGATCAGGTTGATTTTAACATCCACATTTCCCTTAATGGCCCTGGAGTAAGGGCAACTTTCATGCGCCAGATCGAGCAACTTCTTTGCTTCAGCTTCTTCCAAACCGTTGATCTCCACATCCAAAGTCACATCCAGGTCCCAGGCCGTAGGCGTTCCCTGTATCAGGGCTACATGGGCAGTCACTTTGGAGGAAATGGCCAATCGTTGGCTTTTGGCAATGTAATTCAGGGCATTGTCGAAGCAGGCCGCATAGCCGGCCGCAAACATTTGTTCAGGGTTGGTATAGTCACCTCCTAGCCCTCCAAATACTTTTGGCAGCCGTACTTCCAGGTCCAAAACCCCATCTGTAGACTTAACCCTTCCGTTTCTTCCGCCAACCGCATAGGCGGATGTTTCAAATAATTTCTGCATTGTTGTTTTATTTATATCGCACGCGATGTAATAACAGGACTTGGGGTAAAAATGTTTAAAAAGACAGCTTTTAAAAAATAGCAAAAGAAGGTAATGACATCTTTTGGAACGTCATTCTGATCCGCCAAAGGCGGAGAAGAATCTCCTCTATTTTGGGGGACCCCCGAAAGCATCGGGGCAGGCTTTCGCTTCACTACCATTGACAGATAGGAGTAACCGTCATCCTGATCCTGATGGCTTGGGATAAGGGTCTCCTAAGGCAAAAGAGATCCTTCTCCTAACTGGGAAAGTGACTTATAAAACAACTTGTCCCATGCATCGGGGATAAATTTGGCTACACCAAGCCTTTTTATAACCAGACAGTTGGCTCTTGGAAAACTATAGGTACTATGTTTGGGATTGAAAAAATCCGCCAAATAGAACATAGAATACATATCAAAAATCCGGCACATAATACGGCCATCAGAGCCAGGCCGTTCCAATACCAAAAATCACGGCAGCGACAACATAACTAAGTTGGCTATGTTGCTATGTTGTCCAAAAAACAATCTGAACCTCCACATAAATCCTTTTTTATTTGCCACAACTTGTCCCGCATGCGGGATAGAAACAGAGAATACATAGCAGGGTAGCAGCAAACCTTTGTTTTTAAAATCAACCGGTTGACACAGGGAAGCTATGTGTGCTATCTTCTCCTATGTGGTTAAAAAAAATCTGCCACAAATGTCCCTCTGCTAAAGAGAGGGATGAAGCTTCAATGACTGTCATTTCTTTTTCTGAACATTTTCCTAAATGTTGAATTCTCAGGGTGACGATTAATGGTAACCGGAGCTTGCGCAGGTGAAAGCCTGCATTTTACCATTACGGGGGATCTCCCATATTATAAGAGACTCTTCGCTTTGCTTAGAGTGACGTTACTACAGAAGACTATGCCTCTGTTTACTTAAGTAGGAAAGAAAACTTATATTCTCAACCAAAAAAATCAATGCCCCCAATCATACCCAGCCATATCTTCCAGGCAGGCTTTCAACAAAAGTATGCTGTGGGCAATATCTTCTTTATGTGCCATCTCAATCACCTGATGCAAGTGTCGGGTCGGGATGGAAATCGCTCCTGCGATGGCTCCCTGCTTGCCCATTCGCTGTACACCGGCTGTATCCGTACCTCCTGCAGTCAAAATTTCTGGTTGCCATTTGATCCGGTGATTGTCCGCAGTCTGCTTCATAAATGCCACCATCCTGTAATCACAGATGGTAGAAGCATCCATGATTTTGATTGCTGTTCCTTTGCCCAATTCCGTAATTTTCTCATGGGGCTGAGCGCCGGGAACGTCAAAAGCAATCGTCGTATCCAAAGCGATACCAAAATCCGGATTGATACCATGGGCTGCTACATTGGCACCCCGCAATCCCACTTCCTCCTGTACAGTAAAAGTGGCATAGACATCGAAGGCAGGTTCTTGGAGCAATTTCAAAGTTTCCAATAAAATAAAAACGGCCACTCGGTTATCAATAGACTTACAATTCACGCAATCCCCCATCTCAATCAACTCCCTGTCCCTGGTAATCGGATCTCCTATCGATATGTATTTTTCCACTTCCTCCTTGGTCATTCCCAGGTCAATAAAAAAATCAGTGGTTTTAGGGAGTTTGGTTTTTTCCTCAGGGCTCATCACATGTATGGGTTTGCTGCCCATCACGCCCACCAAATCTTTTTTACCGTGTATGATAACCCTTTGGGCTGTAAGGGTTTTTGGATCAAATCCCCCTAAAGTATGGAACCTGACAAAACCATTCTCATCAATATGCGTGACGATAAAGCCGATTTCATCCATGTGGGCAGCCACCATTACTTTTTTGGCTTCAGGATTATTTTTGGCTTTTTTTACAGCGATGACATTACCCAAGTTATCTGTCCGAACCTCATCTGCAAAAGGTCCTACTGCCTGAATCACAAAATCCCGGATTCTTTTTTCATTCCCGGGAGCTCCAGGCAATTCACAGATTTCTTTTAGAAGCGCTGTATTTATTTCCATTTTTTATGTTTGCTTTTTCATACAGTTGATGTTTTTTTGTCAACCTATTTCAGGCATTCACATTTAGTACTTGGTACATCCTGCTTGGTACATTGTACTTGGTACTTGGTACACTATATCAATAAGCCCTTACGGTCTTACCTTCCATAAAATTGGCAAATGCCCTATTGACTACTCTCATTCCTCCGGATGTAGGGAAATCACCCGTAAAGTACCAGTCTCCCAAATGGTCGGGAATACATTTATGCAAATTCTCTACAGTCTGATAGAGAACTTTTACTTCTGCCCTTATCTCAGGGGTGGTGATGATTTCGGCAATTTTATCTGAAATTTCCTGATCAGAAAAAGGCGCATACAGCAACTTGACATAATTCTCAGTCAGAGACTGCTGCGTGTTACACTTTTCATACACCTCCTCCAACAAATAGGACATTCCCCTTTCCTTTAAAAGTTCCAAGGTCGCCCTAAAGGCTATGAATTCCTTCATCTTGGACATATCTATTCCATAACAATCTGGAAATCTGATTTGAGGTGCAGAAGAGACGATAACAATCCGCTTGGGGTTGAGCTTATCCAAAGTAGTCAGGATACTCTTTTCCAAGGTAGTACCCCTCACTATACTGTCATCTATGACGACTAAGGTATCTATTCCTGCCCTTACCACTTCATAAGTAGTATCATACACATTGGCTACCATGGCATCCCGGTCTGAGTCATTGGTGATAAATGTCCTCAGTTTCACATCTTTACTGACCAGTTTTTCAACTCTTGGCCTAAAACTCAACAATGATTCCGGATCCTCCAAATGTGGCTTGCCTTCCAACAATACCTCTTTTCTTTTTGCTGCCAAATAATCCTCCAATCCTTCAATCATACCCAAAAAGGCAGTTTCTGCAGTATTGGGAATGTAAGAAAAGACTGTGTTTTTTAAGTCGAAGTCTATGGCCTGGAGAATCTGAGGCACCAATGCCCTGCCCAGCAATTTTCTCTCCCTGTAAATCCCCGGGTCTGTTCCTCTGGAAAAATAAATCCGCTCAAAACTACAGGACTTCTTTTCTCTTGCAGGCAAAATTTCATACTCTGCAAAGGAGCCATCTTTGTTGATCACCAATGCGTGACCCGGCTGTATCTCCTTAATTTCTTTGTAATCAATGTTAAATGCAGACTTGATGGCCGGCTTTTCTGAAGCCACTACCACAATCTCATCATCTGCATAATAATAGGCAGGTCTAATGCCTGATGGATCTCTGACCACAAAACTGGATCCATTGCCTATCAGGCCTGCCATGGCATATCCTCCATCAAAATCCCTGCAAGACCTTCTCAGAATCCTGGCCACATCCAACTCATCTTCAATTACTGCAGTAATCTGTTCATTGGAATATTGGTGTTTGTATTTGTCAAAAATACGCTGATTCTCTTCATCCAAAAAATGGCCTACCTTTTCCATCACAGTAACCGTATCGGTCTTTTCTTTAGGATGCTGGCCCAATTCGACCAATTTTCCAAAAAGCTCTTCTACATTGGTCATGTTAAAATTTCCCGCCATAACCAAATTCCTACTTCTCCAGTTATTCTGCTTTAAGAAAGGATGGCAGGTTTCAATGCTGTTTTCTCCATGCGTACCATACCTTAAGTGGCCCAACCATACTTCTCCAGTAAAAGCGATATTTTCTTTCAGCCATTCGGCATCTAGAATCCCCTTCTCTCCTCCTTGCTTTTTGGCTTTTTTATATTTTTTCTGGATTTTATCGAAAATATAATTGACCGCTTGGGGCTCAATGGAACGGTACCTACTGATATATCGGGTGCCTGGACTGGTGTTGATTTTAATATTAGCGACTCCTGCACCGTCTTGCCCTCTGTTGATCTGTTTTTGCATCAACACATAAAGTCTATTGGGAATGTACAGCGGAGAACCATATTTGTCTATGTAGTATTGAGGGTCTTTCCTCAATCGGATCATTGCAATACCACATTCATGTTTGATTTGGTCACTCATTGGGTATGGGGGTGAGATATTCTGACCCTGCAAAGTTAGCTCTTTTTTAGAAGTTTATAGAGGTAAATCAAATTTGGTTTGCATTTTCTTTTGCCTGCACTCCAATTGAAAATAACTACCAGATTAATTTTACTGTCAAACTGTTCTATAATCTAAAAAAGGCATCCATTCCTCCGCATGGCGCTCTGCATATTCCGCTATAAAAAAACTTAAAGTTGGCCTAAAAGGCTCATTTTTTAATTTTAAACCTACCTGCTCCGGTGTTTTGTCCCCTTTGTACACATTGCATCGGTTGCAGGCGGTGATCAAATTTACCCAATTGGTTTTTCCTCCCTTAGACTTGGGGATAATGTGGTCAATAGTGAGGTGTTTGACCGATCCACAATATTGACATTGATGGCCATCTCTGCGAAAAATATTCGCCCGGTTCAACAAAACACCTTTATAGGGGATGCTCTTATACTCATTCAAACGAATGACAGCAGGATATCTAAACTCCATGGTCACTGTCCTCACTACCAAACTTTCGTAATAACTCAAACAACTTACTTTATCTAAAATGGACAAAACGAGTGCTTTCTGTACCGATACAATCGATATGGGAGAATGATCCAAATTCAACACTAAAACACGTTTTTCCATAATCTACTAATTTATAATCTTTGATCGGAAAAACCTGTTGTTAATCAGATTTGTTTTTAAAAACGCATCCTATCCAGCTCTCTTTTTACGTCTTTCTCCTTGATGTCCTGTCTCTTGTCATGAAGCTTTTTACCCCTGGCAAGTGCTATTTCCAATTTTGCCAAGCCTTTATCGTTGATGAAAATACGAACAGGAATTATCGATAAGCCCTTTTCTTCAAATTTGGATTCAAGCTTATCCAACTCCTTTTTGTTTAAAAGTAATTTTCTTTCCCTTACCGCATCATGGTTGTAGCTGGCAGCCATGGAATAGGGTGCTATATGCATCTGTTTGATAAAAAGTTCTCCTCTTTTAAAATAACAGTATGCTTCTGTCAAAGAAACCTTCCCCTCTCGGATGGACTTAATTTCAGTTCCTTTTAAGGCAATACCTGCAATAAAAGTATCCAGGAATTCAAATTCATAACTTGCTTTCTTGTTCCTGATATTAATGATTTTGTCAAATTTCTTCTTCTCGTTACCCATTGGTTTTTACTCCATCCTATTTTTAAAATTCAGTCCATTTTCAATCCTATTGTTAGATTGTCACATCCTGATTTTACTTGACACTTACTTTATATTCTTTTCTAGAGTTCGACTCCCTTGGAGTCGGGATTTCCGAAAATCAAAATCACCTCTCCCACCCAGGGCAAATACCCTAAAGGGATTAAACCACTATCGGGGTTGTTTTGTCACTATTTCAAGCAATTACCGTAATGAATTCCTTAAAACCTTAACTCCTTAATGGTTCCGAAATCCAACTTCCGAAATCAACCCTCTCCCTTCTCCCTAAAACTTCATCCTCGCCTCCGGTACCACGTCCAGTCCGCTAAACTCCCCTTTGAGGTACTTGAAATGGGCCACCATAGCAATCATAGCCGCATTATCCGTGCAATACTCAAACTTTGGGATATAGATATTCCAGTCATGCTTGTCAGCCATGACTTTTAACGCTTCTCTGAGTCCTGAGTTGGCAGACACGCCTCCAGCAATGGCAATTTCCCGGATTCCATGCATTTGCGCTGCCTTCTTCAGTTTTTGCAACAGTGTTTTAACCAAGGTATGCTGTATAGAAGCACATATATCTGCTAGATTTTCTGTTATAAAATCAGGATTGTCTTTAATCTGATCACGGAGAAAATACAAAACCGCTGTTTTGATCCCAGAGAAAGAAAAATTCAAACCTGGGATGTCAGAAATAGGAAATTCAAAGGCTTTGGGATTTCCATCTTTGGCATATTTATCTATCAAAGGACCGCCGGGATAAGGTAAACCAAGCAATTTGGCTGTCTTATCGAAGGCCTCTCCCACTGCGTCATCGGTTGTCTCCCCAATGATTTCCATTTCAAGGTGATCCTTCACCAAAACCAACTGGGTATGTCCTCCACTTACCGTCAGACAGATGAAGGGGAACTTGGGTTTAGGTTCCTCTATAAAGTGGGCCAAAATATGCGCCTGCATGTGGTTTACCTCAATCAAAGGAATTCCTAAGGCATAGGCAAAAGATTTGGCAAAAGAAACACCTACCATAAGGGAACCCATCAACCCGGGGCCTTTGGTAAATGCAACAGCTTTTAAATCTTTTTTATCAATACCAGAATCACTCAGGGCCTCAGCAACGACCGGAATTAAATGTTGCTGATGGGCACGGGATGCAAGTTCAGGAACTACACCTCCATATTTTTCGTGTACTGATTGCGTGGCGATTATATTATTAAGTATTTTGCCATCAGAAATTACTGATGCTGACGTTTCATCACAAGATGACTCTATTGCCAGTATATTGACCTTCATTACGCTTGTTCCTTGGAAAAGAACCCGAAAGTTACGGAAATTTTGCTGAAAGCCTTTAGGGTATGCTTTAGGTTATTACTTTTCCTGATTCTTGGTATAGTAATTATCGCTACCCTTTTGCAGATACCTGGTATACAGACCAAGGTAATAGGATGGGCTACGACCTATATTTCCAATAACACGGGATTTTCTACCAGTATTTCCAAAGTCAGAATCCGATGGTGGGATGCCATTTCATTAAATGACGTAATCATTTATGACCATCAGGACAGCTTGATGGTAGACCTAGAGGAAGTGTATATAGATTTTTCCATTCAAGGCCTTTTTGACAGGACCAACCCTTCTCTGGATCAGATCAAAATGGAAAGGGGCAATGTGCGCTTGATTTCCCATGACGATGAATTCCAGATGAACATTTCAGAATTTTTCAGTCGTTTAAATGACCTATTGCCAGGGAAAAAAGATCCGGATAAAACCTCGGGACGGTTCAATATCCAAAATATTTACTTTCAAGAAACCTCTTTGGACATCCTGAATTATGCGTCAGTACCTGTCGAAGCCGGATTTGATTATAACAACCTGAAATTCAGGGACCTCATTGCGGATGCGGACAACTTTTTAACTGAGGGTCCAAAAATCAGTATGAAGGTGAATTACCTACGGGGTATAGAGTCCACTTCAAGGATGGTTTTTCAACAATTGAAAACGGATTTTACCTATACTCCAAACTTCATGGAGTTCAGTGATTTGTTTTTAAGGTCCAACCAAACCGAGATAAAAGATTACCTGAGATTTGACTTTGACTCCACCAAATCATTATCAAATTTCACCCAAGAAGTGCGAATTACCGCTCGATTGGATGAATCGGCTTTGGATATTCAAGACCTAAAGTACTTCACCGCTGCATTTCCCAATATTGAGGATAGAATTTTTCTTAGTGGTGAAGTAAAAGGTACTGTGGATAACCTAAGCTCGGAACAATTACTGATCAGGTTTGGAAGAAGAAGTGCACTTTTTGGCAAATTTAAAATTGATGGATTGCCAAATTTAGACGAGACATTCTTCCAAATGTCACTGATGAATTCCGTTTTGAATAGTTCGGACCTATCTCCTTACATCTCAATTGAGGCACAAAGAGAAATCAACAAATTCAGGGATATCAGGTTTGATACTGATTTTTCGGGATACCTCCATTTTTTTACAGCCAATGGTAATTTCAGGACAGGAATAGGCAATCTCATTGGGAGGTTAAATTACCGGTCAAATAATGGTGATCCTACCTATTCCGGCAGGGTGGAACTCAGGAATCTTGATATTGGGGTGTTATTGGAAGACAGAGAAAGATTTCAAAAGGTAAATCTTACCGGAAATATAAGAGGTAGAGGGCTTACCGTTGCTGAAGCACTAATTGAAATTGATGCAGACATCAGAAGTGCCGGGGTTAATGGCTACAACTATAGCAACATCAAAACAGACGCTACCTATGGTAGAGACCTTTTCAGCGGAAACCTAAAGGTGAATGACCCAAATCTTAAAGGGGAGGCAAGTGGTGTCCTGGATCTGAGGGAAGGCAAAGATTCCATAAGGTTAAATGTACAGGTGGACACCGCTTTCCTGCAACCTTTGGGATTCCTGGAGAATGAGGCTTTTGTAAGCGGAAAAATTGAAATGGACACCAAGGGTGTTACGCTGGATAATATCGAGGGCATAGCCCGGTTCAGTGATGTAAATTTGAGTTACGAAAGCAGGAACCTTTACGTTGACAACTTTTTTTTCCAATCTCTATTTACTGATGAGTCCCGGGTAATATCGCTGAACTCAGATTTATTGGTTGCTGGAATTTCCGGAAACTTTGAAGTAGAAAGATTGATCAATGATGTGGAAATATTGGGTAAGGAATACTGGGCCATTTTGACCAATGCCGAAAAACCTCAAATACAAACTGCAAGACGCATATCCGAACCCTACAACATTGATATCAATATGAATTTTATCGATATCAATCCTATTATCAACCTTTTCGAACCTAAAGCTTCCATCTCCAAAAACACCTTGATTGAGGGGGCTTTTTACCAAACACCGGAGAATACCATTCTTAACTTTTATTCCAGTATAGACTCAATTTACTACAATGGAAGCTTTTTGTTTGACACCAACCTGGACTTCAACACCTCTAAACTGGTATTTGATGATGATGTCTTGGCATCTTTTTATGTCTACTCAAAAAGGCAGGTGCTTAATTCAGGTCTGACTTTCAATAACCTGATCATGGAAGCCATTTGGGATCAAACCAATATTGATTTTACCTACCAACAAGACCAATTGGCGACAGGAAGTTATGTTAGGATAAAAAATGAGATTACTGTATATCCTGACCACACTACCATCATTTTTGACCCCTCTGAATTAAAAGTTTTAGACAAAACCTGGAGATTCGACCCCGATAATCTCATCTACATTACAGGCAAAAACTTACTATTCAACAATTTAAAACTCTTCAATGAGAACCAATTCATCTCTATCAATGGTAATATTTCTGAAAACCCGGAAGATGTATTGGCACTGGAAATCCACGAACTCAACTTGGATTTCTTTAATACACTAAGTACAAAAGAATTTTCAGGGTCAGCTAATGGACAGTTTGGACTCAGTAATTTCTATGAAAAACTGGGAGTAAACGGTCAGATCCAAATCGATGACGTCTATATCAACAACTTTTTAATTGGAAACATCGAAGCTGCAACTTACTTCTCCGACAAATTGATCAATCTGGAATTGAACAATTTCAGGGAGGGAGAAAAAGTGATTGCCATTAATGGTTACTTGGGCAGTGAAGACGAGGAATTGGCACTGAAAGCCAATTTAAAAGAAGCCAATCTTTCCATTCTAGAGCCCTTTTTATCTGATTACCTAACACAAATGGGCGGAACGGTTTCAGGTGACCTGAGTATAGAAGGCACCCTTAATTTTCCGGTAGTGACTGGGACAGGTCAACTCAACGGAGGTACGCTTTTAATCAATTACCTTAATACCTTCTACACTGTTGATGGAAACATCGTCTTCAATACAAATGAAATCAGTTTCAGGGAATTACAATTACGTGATGTGAATGGCAATATGGCGAGAATGCGGGGCGGTATTTCCCATGATTATTTCTCAGACTTTATCCTGGATATCAGTTCGAACCTTGCCAACTTCCAAGTCCTAAACACCACTATCAGGGACAATGAGCTGTTTTATGGAACCGCCTATGCCAGTGGAACCCTGAATATTTTCGGCGCAGCCAACAACCTGGATATAACAGCCCGTGCCACTTCACAACCCAATACCAGGATTTTTATTCCCTTTGGAAGCAGCAGTGTTCAAGCCCAAGAAGATTTTATTAATATCATCAATGTTAGGGATACCAGCAGGGTTATCACTTTTGAAGAAAGTGTAGAAAAACTGGCCATCAATAATGTTCGGATGAACTTCAACCTGGATGTCACTCCCGATGCATATGTTGAAATTCAAATTGATCCAAGAACAGGTGAGATTATTCAGGGAAGAGGTCGTGGGGTGCTTAACTTAAATATTGACACCCAGGGCAACTTCTCCATGTTGGGGAACTATGAAATCACAGAAGCCAGATACAATTTCTCCCTATACAACATTATTCGGAGAGAATTCATTGTACAACCGGGAGGACGCATTTCATGGTTTGGGGATCCTTATGAAGGCACCATGGATATTAAAGCCTACTACCAGGAAAGTGTTTCCCTTCAAAACCTACAAAACATTCAACCGGGAGGCATTGAAGACCCCCAAATGCGAAGAAGATTTCCGCTTAGGGTACTGATGGACCTGAAAGGAAATTTACTTTCCCCTGAAATCAGTTTCAGTTTTGATTTTAGTGAATTCCCTACTGAGGGAAATATACAAACCTACATTTCGGCTTTTCAAAATAGGATTGCCAATGACGAGCAAGAGAAAAACAGACAGGTTTTTTCGGTCATCATGATGCGCTCCCTCTCCCCTGAAGGGCAGTTTTCAGGGGTTGGCAATATTGCAACCTCCAACTTAAGCCAATTGCTTTCCTCGCAATTGAACAGTTTCATTGCCCAGGTTGATCAAAACTTGGAAGTGGACATTGATCTGGCCAACTTAGATCAAAACACCCTTGAAACATTCCAATTGAGGGTGGCCTACACCTTCCTGGACGGTAGACTAAGGGTCAGCCGGGATGGGGGATTTACAGATTTACAGGGAAATACAGACATCAATAGCATTGCCGGAGACTGGCAAGCGGAATATCTATTGACTGAGGATGGCCGGTACAGGATGAGAATTTATAACAGAAACAATTTCAATACCTTTACCTCATTGTCTCTGGCGAGAAATGTAGCCACTTATGGGGTATCTGTTTCACAAAATCTGTCTTTTAACTCCTTTGGTGAATTATGGGACAGAATTAGAAGTAAGGAAAAAGAAAGGTTGAGGATTAATGACACCGATGATTTTTTAAGGTATCAATTTGAAGAAAATAATGGCTGGCAACCCATCCCGCTTGAAAACTTGGAAAAAAGGGTCAGCCCATTGGACTACCAAATGGATCAGCCCATAAAAATTCTAAGAAAAGAGGACGAGGAATAAACAATTTGATCAAAACTGCCATTGAGTACCTGTATATAACTCATCAACATGGAAAACGTCAGTATATTTTGGTTTAGAAGAGACCTCAGGTTGGAGGACAATACAGGCCTGTATTATGCTTATAATCAAGAGAAAAACATTCTCCCCATCTTTATTTTTGACCGCAATATTCTAGATAAACTGGAGGATAAAAAGGATGCCAGGGTAACTTTTATTCATACCCAAATTGAGAAATTACAAAATCAATTGAAAGAATTCGGGAGCTCCATCTTGGTGAAATATGGAGAACCAATGGAGGTTTGGAAACAACTGCTGAAGACCTATACCATTGAAAACGTATATACCAACCGGGACTATGAACCTTATGCCATCAGCAGGGACAAGGCAGTCAAGGACCTTCTATCAGATCACGGAATTCAATTTTTGGATTTCAAAGACCAGGTTATCTTCGAAAAAAGTGAAGTGGTCAATGGGAGTGGTGATTTTTACAAGGTCTTTACTCCTTACAGTAAAGTATGGTTAGAAAAATTCAGGCAAAACCCTCCACAAGTGGTAAGCCTGGACAAAAGGAAAAACAATTTTTTACAAATAGACCCCTTACCCATCCCGAGCTTGGAAAGTATGGGATTTAAAAACAGCGACATCAAAATTCCACCGCTTGAAGTAGATAAGGAACTGATCCAGAAGTACGATAAACTTAGAAACTTCCCTGCTATTAAAGGTACCACCCGATTAGGTATTCATTTGCGCTTTGGGACGATCAGTGTCAGGAAACTGGCGCTGGAAGCTGCCCATCTCAATAACACCTATTTAAGTGAATTGATCTGGAGGGAATTTTATATGATGATTCTCTACCATAACCCTCAGGTGGTGGACCGGGCCTTCAAGCCTCAGTATGACAATATCCCATGGAGAAGGAATGAAAATGATTTCAACAAATGGTGTGAGGGAAAAACAGGCTATCCAATTGTAGATGCAGGCATGCGGGAATTGAATGCCACCGGATACATGCATAACCGGGTGAGGATGATTGTCGCCAGTTTTCTAACCAAACATTTATTGATTGACTGGAGATGGGGAGAAGCTTATTTTGCGAAGAAATTACTGGATTTTGAACTTTCTTCCAATAATGGGGGCTGGCAATGGGCAGCAGGAACAGGCACTGATGCCCAGCCCTATTTCCGGGTGTTCAATCCGGAATCACAGACTGAAAAGTTTGATAAAGAACTTAAATACATCAAAAAATGGGTTCCTGAATACGGAACCAAAGACTACCCTGAGCCGATGGTAGTACATAAATTTGCAAGAGAAAGGGCGATAGCTACCTACAAAGAAGCATTGAACACATGAATATAGGAGACAGAGTAAGGTTATTACACGGAAATGAAGAGGGGGTTATCACCAAAATATCCTCAGGCGGAAGGGTTGAAGTTGAAATTGAGGATGGCTTCAGTATACCTGCCCTCAAAAGTGAAGTAGTTGTGATTTCGGCTGCTGAGGGACAATATTTTGGACCGGGGGATACCAAATCAAGTACAGACATCATCAGTAAATCCTCCACCACAGATGCGAACGAAAAAAGTGTCTTTTTAAGCTATATTCCGCTCAATGACAAGGACCACAGTGTCTATCTTTGCAACAATTCAGAGAGGGATTTCCTGGTAATGGCTTCGGAGCTATATGGGGACAATAGGCAGACTATTTTTTCTGAAATGCTACCTGGAAAATCGGCCAAAAAGATTGCCGAGAAATCAATTCAAAACTTCGAGGATTGGCCCCCACTTTTGTTGCAGTTTTTTCCAATTCACAAAAAAATAGAAAAAAGCCTGGCTTCTTTTGAAAGGAAAATCAAATTCAAGGCCTCTGCCTTTTTCAAGAGCAAAGGAAATGCCCCTATTTTGAATAAATCAGGCTATGTATTTAAAATGTCTGAATCCTCTAAGGAAATAGACATCAAACAACTGAATGAGGACCTGAACGCCAAAGACCAATTAAATCAGCCTCAGTTTCAGAAGCCACCAAAAGAAATAGACCTCCATATTGAGCAATTGACCAAGGATCACCCTTTCATGAGTAATTCTGAAATGTTGAGACTCCAAATGGAAACTTTCGAGAAAAACCTCAATTATGCCATTGCCAGCGGAATGGACGAAATCACATTCATCCATGGAATTGGCAACGGCGTATTGAGAAAAGAAATCCATAAGTATCTTAGCCAATTAGAAAATATTAAGTATTTTCAGGACACACAGAAAAGCCGATTTGGCTATGGTGCCACTTTGGTCCGGATTTCTTAAGCATGAAAGGAAAAGTCTCCCCCATATTCTCGCTGTTTCAACATCATTATGATGAAGCAAGGGCAGCTTTTGATGCCTTAAGCAAACAGTATCGTGGAAAGAAAGCCATTGAACTGGAACAGCGCTTAATCTTCTTAGAAATTTACATTGATCTGCTTTCTAGAATTCATTTCAAGGAAGAAAAGCTCAAATTCCGTTTGTTTTCACCCTTCAAAGCTATTTTTAAAGGGTTAAAGAAAACAAAACATGTCAAGATGATTATCGGTCAACTTGAAGAATTGAAAGTAAGGGAAAACAATACCTACAATACTTATCAAAAGGTTTTGGAATCGGAAAAAAACAGGTTGTACAGTGAGGTTTATGAACAGATTGTCTCCTCCCCTCTCAAAATTTGGGAAGATATGTATCAAGAAGCTTACCGGTATAGCCAAGGCCTGAAACCCTTAATGATCAATACGGCTACCACAAAGATTATTGATGAGGAATTAGGCTTCTTTAAAATCGAAAACAACGGGAAATTGGACAGCAAAACCCTTAAGGATATTTATGAGGGACTTAGGGTAATTACTGCACTTGAGAATTTGAGAATTGAGTCCGGATTTAATCCCGTCTTTGTTCAAGAGGTTCATGACCGAATGAGTGAACTTCAAAAAGTAATGCTAAAATGGTATGAAAACCACTTGTTCATGCAGCATCTCGTCGGCTACCTGACCGATAAGGAGGACATACCTAAAAAATACCTGGATCTATTGGCCAATTTACAGGGTAACCGAAAAAACTTTTCCAAACAAATTGAGCAACAATGTAACTCCCTTTTTGAGCGGATATTGGAATAAGGATTAGGCGCTTTTGAAAATATAGCTTTTTAATGAAGTCCAGGTAATAAGGGAATACCCAAAAGCCAACATGAGGTGAAAAACCAACATTTCATAGGTGCCAGTAAAAATGGACAAAACGACCATTGTGGAAAAAATCAATGCCAAAATGGCTTCAAAATAGGTTGTTGGGGGAATTTTAATTTGATTGTATACATTTTCTGTCCATGCAGATTTGACTTTTAAGTTATACTTTGGCGTCCTGATAAAAGGAGACTTCTTTCCTGTAAGCCCTTCCCATACTGCTTGTCCATTATGCAGGGCCAAGCCCATAGAAACCGATAAAAAAAGCGGCAATTCCCATAAAAACCTGAGGATATTTTTCCCAGAAAAACCAGATAAACTCAGGTTGCCAAAGAAATAAACCAGCGCAATAATTACAAAGCCAAAAAGAAAAATTGCAGCTGCCTGGAACAAGGATGGAGGGATGATTCCTTTATAAAATGCAAACCATAGGGGAATGCTGCTGATACTGACCAATAGTACCGCAATAAAAATGACGGCATTGAGCAAATGGGCAGTAGCATGAACTTTTTTTCTCCAACCAAACCCATCTTTAAGGACACTCAAGAGGTGTTTTTTAGCGCATTCAGCTCCTCCTTTAGTCCAGCGGAATTGCTGGGACTTTATGGCTGACATGACAGGAGGAAGCTCAGCCGGAGATTCAATATCAGGCCGGTAAACAAATTTCCATCCTTTTTTCTGTGCCCTATAACTCAAATCCAAATCCTCTGTCAAGGTGTCTGCCTCCCAATTCCCAGCGTCCAAAATACAAGTCTTGCGCCAAATCCCTCCTGTACCATTGAAATTGATGAAAACCCCCTGCCCATTTCTCCCCATTTGTTCTACCATAAAATGGGCATCCAAAGCAAAGGCCTGAAGTCTGGTCAGAAGGGAATCTGCTTCATTTAAATGCGTCCACCGACTTTGTACCATGCCCACTTGGGCATCAGTAAAAAAGGGAACAGTTTTTAAAAGAAACTCGGGGTCAGGAGTAAAGTCAGCATCAAATATGGCAATGAACTCGCCTTTTGCTTTTTCAAGCCCCCATTTTAATGCACCGGCTTTAAAACCATCACGGTCTTTCCTGTTGATATATTGGAAATCTACCTGAGGGTAGGCCTTTATTTTTTCCTGTATCACAGTGATGGTTTCATCTGTGCTGTCGTCCAGAATTTGAATTTCTAATTTATCAGCAGGATACTTCAGGGCAGCAACAGCCTCAATCAACCGCTCGACTACATATTTTTCATTGTATACCGGCAACTGAACCGTTACTTTTGGTAAATCCTTCCATTCCGGTGTTACCAGCGGAGGCATATTTTTTTTGAACTTGATAAAATGGTACAACAAGTGAGCCTGTGCAAAACTGTAAAAGAGCACAAAACACATGGCAAGGATATAAATTCCCAGAAAAAGGTAAATTACAATCATCAGGATTTCACTTGTACTGATTTACTACCGATAATAATGGGCATGTCATTCATCCTTCCCTCTTCATCTGCACTTTCAAGTTTCAATACCCCTCGCGGACAAACAGCCGAACAAACCCCACAACCAACACAGGAGGCCCTGACGATATTTTGACCCCTTTGTGCGTACCAACGAACGTCAATACCCATTTCACAGTAAGTAGAGCAGTTTCCGCAGGATATACACTGCCCACCATTGGTGGTGATTCTAAACCTGGATTTAAAACGCTGAACAATGCCCAAATAAGCAGCCAAAGGGCAGCCAAACCTGCACCAAACCCTATTCCCCATCAAAGGATAAAACCCAGTACCTACTACCCCGGCAAAAGCTGCGCCAATAGCGAAACCGTAAATCGAATGCAATTGATTGGTAGCTTGTCCCAATAACCCAAATTCCATAAAGTAATTGACAATAGTTACAGCTGTCATCAGAATAGCAAATACGAGTACACCATGAACCATATACCTTTCGATCTTCCAAGCTTTCAGTGATTTGTCTGACAATTGCCGGTAAGGATCCCCCAAAGTCTCTGCCAATCCTCCACAACCGCAAACCCAGGAGCAATACCAACGTTTCCCATAAAAATAAGTCAATAAAGGGACCCCAATTACAATGAGAATGATCCCCCAAACCAACATGAACATGCCCAGAGCACCAGAACTGACCATACCCTCTATTCGGTAATCATAGAAAAAGGAATAATCCAAAGGCCAAATATTTTTGAAATCGTGCCAAGGTTTATTCAATAGCATCAGGATTTCAGGGATAAGGAAAGCAAAAGCCACCTGAAAAAACATCACCGAACCAGTCCTGATGGTTTGATAGGCATTGCCTTTATATTTTCTGAACATCCGAATCCCCATAACCAAAATCGCCATGGTGTAAAGTAGACCATACAAAAACCATTGACTGGCCTCTTGGCCAGACAAAGCTTTACTCAAAGGATCTACCATGATGACCAAATTGGTAATATACTCAGGATACCAATAGAGTAGTACATAAAACAAGATGAGATAAGTCCCTGTAATGATCCCTAATAGTCCCCTGGACTTCATTGAAGAAAAATAAATACCATTGTTCTTTATCCCCTCAGGTTCACCCCGATGTAAGGGAAAAATATAAAGCAGCCCCCCAAAAATGGCCAACACCACGGATATGGTCAAAAAGACCAAAGGATATTGGGAAACAGCACTATCTGAAGCAGCTTTGGTTAACGGGAAGGCATAATCATCCCAAATAACCTCATCCCAAGCCTCCTTGCGTTTTAAATCATTATTATATTCATCAAACAGGTCGTTAAAGTTTGCTATAAAACGAAAATTACTGTGGTATGATTCACTATACATAGGCCGCAATATCCTCAGCATGGCTTCTTCATGCTCTGACTTGACAACCGTCTTGACCATTTCTTCCTCCAACTGATACTGGCCGATGAAAGGAATGTAACTGAAGATGAATAAGCCTACAATGAATAGACCCAAGCCTAATACCTGTATTTTTTTCATGCCCTTGAACCTATTAGTTTGTGAAGAAAGGAAATCTTTTTGAATCTGATTTGCTTACCCATTGCCTTATTGAATGCATCAAGCACCAATCGGTGATAAGGTTTGTAAAATTCGGGATTAAAGCTGGCGCTGTCCAGCTTTTCCATCACCTGGTCTATTGTCCATTCTTCAGAAATAGCCTGGTCAAAGAATTCATGTCTCAATCTCCAACCAAAAGCATTGACACCTTGAAGCCGATTTGAATGCTTCAAGAAATTAAAACGAATTGACACTTTCCCAGATTGGTCTTCCCAATAGAAGGTCTCCACATTTTCAGGAATTTGGGCGGGTACATTTCCATAGGTCTGGTATTCAATATCAAAAAATTTGGCAGAATTAAACCAGACTCCAGGTTGATAAGGAACTTCATTAGGTCCGGTTAGGTTTTGGGCCAAAATTTCCCCATGCATTCTTCCCGTGTACCAGACCTGTTCAATACTTTTTCTGTTTTCACCTATGGAATCCTTAAACTCAGCACAGTCTCCTATGGCATATACATCCTTCATGTTGGTCCTGAAGTAAGGGTCAACCAAAATACCTCTTCCGATTTCCAGGTCAGTATCCTTTAGGAAATCTATCTTGGGCATAACACCAATGGTAATACCTACAAATGCACAAGGAATGGTATCCCCTTGCTTGGTCAGCACAGCCTTTACATTGCCTTCCCCATCATCCAAAATTTCTTCTAATTCTGTGGATAAGCGCAGGTCTATGCCATGTTCCCGAATATGTCTATTGATTAACTTAGCCTCCTCTTGGGGGAGCACATTGTCCCAAAAATTGGACTCCCTTACCAGAAAGGTCACGGGAATTTTCCTGCTGGCCAGCATCTCTGCCATTTCAATTCCAATCAGTCCTCCACCAACAACCACAGCCCTGCTAATGCCATTGGTATTCTCTTCCATCAGTTGCAAATCCTGATAGGAATATAGTCCCTGCACCCCATTTAGGTGCTTACCGGGCCAATCCATCATCAGCGGTTTAGACCCTGTGGCTAGAATCAGCACATCATAATAAATATTTGTTCCATTATGGCAAATCAGCTTTTTTTGCTTAAAGTCAATGAGTTCAATCCAGGCTTGAAGCAAATCAATGCGGTTCTTTTCCCAAAACCAATTTTCATAAGGTTGGGTATGTTCAAATTTCATGTGCCCCATATAGATATACATCAGGGCCGTTCGGGAATAGAAATACTTCGTTTCCCCTGATATTACCAGAATATCCGCCTGTTCATCATTTTTTCTGATATTTCTGGCGCAGGTGATCCCGGATATACCATTTCCAATTATAACAATCTTACGCTTATTCATTGAGTGACCAATCGTAGGGAAGATGACTTACTCTAGCCTTCTTATTGATTTTGACTTTGGAATATCGGTTAAGATAATCAATTATATCTCCTTTGCGCGTGAAATCTTCCTTGAACCAAGAAAAAATCTGGGAAATTTCCACCCGATCCGGGTTGATTTTATTTCGCTGGGGATCATTAATGAATAGGATGGCTGCCCTTTCCAACTGTTGTTCAATTTTTTCAGGTACAAAAGCCTCATTAGACAAAACCGGACATGAAAAAGAAGCGCAATTAATGGCAAAATGTATCCTTGGCTCTTCAAATTCCTTCCTTAGTATCTTGTGTTCTATTTCATCCAAAGATGCCGGTTTACCACCGATTTCAAAAAATTCTATGTGCCAAACTGTGTTGAATAAAGGAACCGGTACTTTGGGCTTGATATCCCGAATACTTTTTAATGGATAATGGTCTATGATCAATTTGATCGTGAAAGCATTGTACGCATTGATCCAATAAGCCAGCTGCTCTTCTTGACTCCAGCGGCTTCGGTCAGGAGGGTTTTGGCTCAGTGTTTCCAGATATTTTTCTAATGCTGCTTTTCCCTTGATAAAGCCTTTATAATCCACCTTCCCGTCATTGCTCACATATTTCTTTAAAAGTACATCAAAGTCTTCATGTGAGGGTGGTTTAGTGTTTACCTGTCCTAAGTCGGACCTACCACAGGCCAGGTTGATCAGCAAAACGGAAAGAAATACCAGCAAAGTATGCATAAGTGATGATGTAGATTCAATTAAAAGGCTCAATAAACCTTCTCCCCTTTGGAAAGCCAAATCCCCCAGGCCCTGTTATAAGCATGGACTTTTTGGGTTTGATGGCCATTGGCATAAACAGGAAAGCCCTCATTGACCCAGTGAAAGATGCCACCATACAGGTTATAGACCTCCTTAAACCCCGCCTTTTTGAGTTTTTTGCCAATATCCTGACTTCTGGCACCTATGGAACAATACACCACTAGGGGTTGGTTTCTGTCCAAATTGTTCACAATTTTCAAATCAAACTCCTCAAACCCTACCCATAATGCACCTTGGATATGACTCACTTCATACTCATCCTTTTCCCTTGTATCCAAAAATAGGGCAGAATTTAATAGCTCTTGATCCTCAATCTGCACAGTGGGGAAATCCTTGTCATAAATACCCTTTAATAGCGTCCTGTAGGCTATACTTTGTGCGCCAACATTCCACGAATAAAGGAAAAAAAGAACAAAGAATACGGAAATTAAAGGTTTCATAACCAATCAACCACCAAAAAAGAGAAATGATTGCAGAAAACCATAAATTTTAGCAAGTAGTATAAAAAACAGGTTGGCTACCCATCAACCGTAAAAATCTGAGAGTCTTGCCAAGCCTTTCTTGTCTCTGACGATAATTTTCTTGCCATCAAAATCAATCAGTTCATCCTTTTTAAATTCAGAAAGCAACCTGATGACCGTTTCTGTTGCAGTCCCTACTATTCCGGCAATTTCTTCACGGGTCAAAACAATATCAATCTTATCTCCTTCTTTGCCGTCAATACCGTAAGTCTCTGAAAGTTTCAATAAGGTAAAAGCCAATCGCTCTCTGATAGATTTTTGAGTGGCATCTGTTAACTTACTTTCCATGACCCCCAGGTCATTGCATAATGCCTTGGTTACCCGTTGATGAAAAGCGTTATCTTCAGACAAAACTTTGAGGAAACTCTCTCTTGGCACAAAACAAATATTTGCATCTTCCACTATAGTTGCGGAATTAGAGTAGGCTTCTTCCCCTAATAAAGAAGCATAACCCAGGAAATCACCTTTTTTGGCCAACCTGATGATTTGTTCCTTTCCATTGGACGCAGTCTTGTAGACCTTTACCACCCCATCACTGATGCAGAAAACACCCAGTGGTTTGGTCCCTTCATAAAATAGAATCTGACCTTTCTTATGGGTGATCAAATTTTTTGAGTCAGACAATTGACACAAATGAGGCTCGGATACCTCAGCAAACAAAGAAAACTTCCTGCTCATGCAGAGTTGGCAGGGTGTATTTTTTTGTTGGACTTTCATAGAAGCTGGTGTAATTTGGTAATATACTTACTGCTTAAAGATAAGCAAATACATGACAAAAGTCATAATAATACTTAGGTAAATTTTGGTAAATCAGGCAACTGCTTATATTGGAAATTATTCTCGTCGAATTTGAAAAACAGATGCTTTAGGCCATTGCTGATGCCGATAAATTCGGCATTGATGGTTTTATTGTACATACAGACCTGTTCCAACGTTTTGTGCGAAAGAGAGACCTCAGGTGCTTTGCATTCTATTAAAAGGAAAGGATTGCCATGTCGATTCAAAATCAAAATATCCAAGCGCTTTTGTAAACTATTGTATTGCAGTCCCTTTTCGAGTGCAAACAAACTCCTTGGATATCCTTTGAATTGGGTTAAAAATTGGATCATGTGCTGCCTTACCCATTCTTCAGGAGTCAACACCAAATATTTCTTACGAAGTGAATCAAAAACACTTAGCTTTCCCTCTTCCTCTTTAAGCTGCAGATCAATCTCAGGAAAATTGAGGGATAAATTTAAATAAGGATACCTGTCCACTATCATGCCACAAATATGATGGATTTTCGGATAGTAAGCTTGATTTTAAAGGGAAGATTTTACAGGCAAAATTTCAAAATTCCAGATAAGGTAGCAACCTTTCTAGCCAGTTCTCATTAAATATTTTAATTTTCAGCAAGTCTTCGGGTTTTTGATAGGGACCATGTTGCTCCCTGTAAGCTACAATCACCTTAGCAGCGCCATAGGTGATGTATGGGTGTTTTGCCAGGTCTGAGACCTCTAGAAGGTTAATGTCCAACTTCTTTTGAATTCCAGGGCTAAAGGCAAAATATTCAAACATCCTGTCAATCAGTTCAGGACTCATTCCATACACATCCAAAAGTTGATCCCGGTCATGTAAGCCCCCCATTCCCTCTCTGAATTTCACTATTCTGCTTGCCATGGTCTGCCCAATTCCCGGAACAATCTGCAAGACTACCGAGTCCGCTTCATTAAAATCCAATTTATTTAATACTGAGCCTCTGACAGTTGTAGGTGATTTTTTCTTACTGCTGGAATCCTGCTTAACCGAGTTTTCTCCTTTACCCACTGTACTGGGAGACCAGCCTAATTGAATCAGGCTATCCACTTTTTGTTCATATTGGGCATACAAGTTTTGGTTCCCCCTACGCAATTGCCAATCAAAAACTACGGGAAGGGAATAGAGAATAAACAGCGCCGGTATTACCATAATAAAGCCCTTTGACTCCCTTCTTGAAAAACCAAAGTAAGCCTTTAGATGGAAAAACAGGTTTCTTTTCATAAAAATACGGTTTATAAAAAATCACAATAAACATCATAGAGCTTATCTATGACTGATAATTTAATACAATTTGAAAATTTTTCAAAGTTTACCGACTTTTGCACTGCAAAATCACCAAATAAAGATCCGATTTAATTTAGACAGATTTTAAATTAGAGGGTCAATCCGGAAAATTTTCTTTTGAATCATAAACTGAATTAAATTTGTACGTTAAAGATGCCTGAGATGCCAAATAGATTTAGAGCTATAAGTTTATCCTACAAAAACGCGCCCGTAGAAATTAGGGAAGTTATTGCATTGGATGAAGGCTCTATTCACTCTCTTTTGGTCAAATTGAAAGAATTTTTCAGCATTACCGATACATTAATCTTATCTACCTGCAACAGGACTGAGGTCTATTATTCCCACGAGTTGGACATAAGCTCCGAAATCATCAAATTAATTGGGCTTGAAAAAGGACTCACCAATGTGGTGGATTACATCGACTATTTCAACGTGTTGAGTGATGATAAGGAGGCTATAACGCATTTATTCAAAGTCTCTATAGGTTTGGAAGCGCAAGTCGTAGGAGACATGCAGATCGCCAATCAGGTGAAGCGAGCCTATCAGGCATCCGCAGACCTTGACATGGCCGGTCCATTTCTCCACAGACTCATGCATACCATTTTCTTTACCAGTAAGCGTGTGGTTCAGGAGACTGCTTTCAGAGATGGGGCTGCCTCTGTATCCTACGCCGCCGTAGAATTAATTGAAGAACTTACTTCCAATACCTTCCAACCAAGGGTCTTATTGATCGGTGTGGGAGAAATCGGAGAAGATGTCGCCAAAAACATGGTGCACATTCCAGAAGCCAAAGTAACTATTACCAATAGGACCTTTTCAAAGGCGAAAGCTTTAGCGGATGAGTTGGGATTTGAAGTAATTCCGTTTGAAGACTGTTTTGAGGCCATGAAAAACGCTGACGTGGTGGTATCTTCCATCATGAAGTCAGAGCCTTTTATCACCAAGGAGTTGGTGAAATCCATGGAAATCCCAAGCTACAAGCTATTTGTAGACCTTTCCGTACCCAGGAGCATTGAAACTACCATTGAAGATGTGCCCGGTGTATTGTTGTACAATGTGGACAATATCAGAAGTAAAGCTTCTGCCACCTTAGAAAAGCGCTTGGCTTCCATTCCTCAAGTGGAAAAAATCATTGCTGAAAGTATTGATGAGTTCTTCAATTGGAAAAAGGAAATGATGGTTTCCCCAACCATCAATAAATTGAAAAATGCCCTTGAACAGATCCGTCAGGAAGAAATGTCCAGGTTCCTGAAGAATGCTGACGAGAAACAAGTGGCCATTATTGACAAAATCACCAAAAGTATGATGCAGAAAATCTTAAAGGTGCCTGTGGTACAGTTAAGGGCAGCCTGTCAACGGGATGATGCAGAAAAAATGGTGGATATTTTATCTGACTTGTTTGATCTTGAAAAAGTCAGTGAAAAGAAGTCGGAATCCTAATACTTCAACTGCAATTCTTTTCTCAAGAATTCATCCTCTAAACTATTCCTTTTCCAGTAATCAATTTGTTTGATCCCTTTCCTTTTCGCAGAGGTAATTTCCTTTTGCCCATCCTTAATAAATATTTCTTCCCAGCCCATAATCTGAAAAGGAAAATCCTTCTCAAAATCAATATGGACTACTCTTTCTCCTGAACTATAAGTCAACTCCATCCTACTCCTGTCCCTGCTGATGTCAACCATTCTAATAAATGCTTCTTCGGCCTTAAATTCCCTATGACTGAACCTTTGGAATATCAAAGAGGGTAAAACCTTCACATTGCCTACCGGAACCTGATTGGGATTGATTCTGATCAAATTCCAAATGTCATCCTCGATCAAAGCAGAAACGGAAAAATCCTGATCTCCTTCTTCTTCAAAATAAGAATATAGCTTTCCCTTATAATCTTGCCTACTTTTCAAGTTCAGTTGTGTAAAGGTATGACCGCACCATTCCTGAGAGGTTAAATTGAACTTCACCCCAAAACCCGCTTCTTTGGTCGGGGTAAAGGCAGAAAGCATCATGTGATAGGGATAAATACCAGTCCGGAAATCCCTGGTCTGGTTCATTTTCAAAACACTTAACTTATCTCTTCCTGCCTCATTGGGACGGTCCAATTTGACCTGTCTTTTCCTTGAAAAATCCTCTGTCACAAAGATTAAGACCGCTTCCCCCTCTCTTGCTTCTCCATATCTGTATTGCACCAAATCATAACTACTGATCTCTGCCTTTCCCTGAAACCAATAATTCCCCCAGACTTCGAAATCCACTTCCGGTCTTTCTTGTCTTCCGCAGGAGATAATCCCTAAAACAACAAAACATAAAAGTATTAGCTGATTATTCATAGATACTATTTTTTTCTTTCAGATAAATTCTCTTTCCTGATTTTGCTGATTCAATGGCTGCAGACAATATTTCAACCACCAAAAGGTTATTTTCCAATGTATATAAACCGAACTCACTCATTACCACACTTCCTTGGATTACTGATCCAAAAACCTCAAAAGGATTTGACTGAGTGCCAGTATCCTCTATATTGATTAAGTTCAAGGTTTCCCTATGTTCACCTTCAAACCTGGTCTTCAACTTTTGCTTATCTAAAGCTATACAATACCCCTTTGTTCCATATACTTCCATATCCTTTCGATCAAATGGCCAATTCCATGATGCCTGTATAATTGCCTGGGCTTCTTTATATTCAACTAAAATGGTGGCTTCATCATCCACCAAAGGATACACCTCAGGCTTGTAAGTTTGGGTTATGGCCATTACAGAAACTGGTATTTCTCCCTGCATTAAAGTTGTCATGATATTTGCTCCATAGCAGCCAAAATCAATCAAAGCTCCCGCACCATTTTTCTCAGGATCAGTCAACCATTCCAGGAATTCAGGACCAACACCAATTTCTTTGGGACCTTTATGCCCATGATGAAAAACAGCTTTTCTAAGGGGGCCCAATCCTGCTTCACTATTTTTGACATAATTGGAAATAGCATCTGTAGTAGGGTACCATGATGTCTCATAATTGGTCAAAAGATGAATCTGGTGCAATTTTGCCAGCTGTTCCATTTCTTTGGCATGATCCAAACTGAAAGCCAAAGGTTTTTCAACCATGACGTGAATTCCTCTTGGGGCACAGGCCCTGACGACATTCAGGTGTTCTGATATCGGGCCAAATGCCAAAGCTCCATCCGGCTGAAGTTCATCCAACATCTTATCAAGATCTGGAAAAAACAAAGCATCATCCAGCTTATATTTTTCTTTAAACTGATGAATTAACCCTGCATTAGGTTCATGTATGCCTACCAATTCAAAATTTCCTTGATATTCCTCTTGAAAAATCCAATGCGAATGCCCATGGCTCAGACCAATCATCACCAAGCGAACAGGCATATCTTTCTGATCCTTGGCAGTGGCTTGATAATCAAAGAATAAAAGGATGAAAAAAATCCATCTATAATTAATTGGCATACATCAAGAATTTGAGGACGTTTTATAAAATTAAGAAAAAACCTGGAGTAATTACCGCTTACCAATACTTCCAAATCGTCCAAAGAATTTTATACCCCGCGCCAAACACCCCTTTCACTGTTCCACTGACCTTGGAAACACCTATTCTTTTTTTATAATCAACCGGAACCTCAGTTGTCTTTAAACCTGCCTTTGCAGCTTTGATCTGCATTTCAATCGTCCACCCATAATTTTTATCGACCATCTCCAAGGCCAATAATTTATCCCAACGGATGGCTCTAAAAGGACCCAAATCGGAATAATTGGTTTGATACATCCAACGCATTAAACTGGTGGCCAGCCAATTTCCAAAGACCTGTGGCAAAGTCATGGAACCAGACTCTCTTGCCCCTTTTGCCCTAGATCCGATGACCATATCATACCCTTCCTCCAAGATGGGCCGAATCAAATCCCTCAATTGCTCTGGGTAATCACTATAATCCCCATCGAGAAAAACAACAATATGGGGAGGCGCTGGCAGGCCTGCCAAATAAGCCATCCCCTTTAGGCATGCATTTCCATAGCCCATCTGAGGCTCATCCAAAACAATGGCTCCTGCTGATAAAGCCACAGAAGCGGTCCTGTCATTGGAATTGTTATTCACCACTACAATGTGTCGAACCACTTCCGGAATGTCCCTGATCACATGGGCTATAGACTGCTCTTCATTATAAGCAGGGATCAAAACATCAATAATGACTTGTGTATGCTTTTCTTGCAGGATGTCAGCCATTACAGATTATACCTTGGCAAGTGCAGCATCCAAATCTGCCTTTAAATCTTCTACATCTTCTATCCCTACACTTAACCTGATCAGGGAATCTAATAATCCTACTTTTTCCCGCTCAGCTTTGGGTATACTGGCATGGGTCATGCTGGCCGGATGTCCACAAAGAGACTCAACCCCGCCCAATGACTCTGCTAAAGAAAAATAATGCAGATTTTCCAACACCTTAACGGCATCATTCACCCGATCACCCTTGATGGTAAAGGAAATCATGCCTCCAAAGTCACGCATTTGCTTCTTGGCTACGTCATGGTTTGGATGATCTTCAAATCCAGGCCAATACACTTTGTCTACTTTCGGATGGGCCTTTAAAAAATGTGCTATTGCTTTTCCATTTTGACAATGTCTTTCCATCCTCAAATGTAAGGTTTTGATACCTCTCAAGACCAAAAAGCAATCCTGAGGTCCAGGAGTGGCACCACATGCATTTTGAATGAAGGCCAATTTTTCGGCCAAATCCTTATCATTCAAAACGATAGCCCCCATAACTACATCGGAGTGCCCCCCAAGGTATTTGGTCACGGAATGCATGACCATATCTGCTCCCAAATCCAAAGGATTTTGAAGGAAGGGGGTAGCAAAGGTATTGTCCACGGCAAATAGTAATTGATGCTTTTTGGCCACCTTTCCAATTTCAGCAATGTCAATAATATTCATCATGGGATTAGTGGGAGTCTCCGCCCAGATCAACTTGGTATTCCCATTGACATACTTTTCTATTTCCTGAGGGTTCTCCATAGAGATGAAGTGAAACTTGATCCCATAGCGCTCAAAAACTTTGGTGAAAATCCTGTAAGACCCCCCGTATAGGTCATTGGTACTGATTACCTCATCTCCCGGATTCAGCAATTTGATAATGGCATCGATGGCACCTAGTCCTGAAGAAAAACACAAACCAAATTTTCCATTTTCCAGAGCCGCCAAATTATTTTGCAATGCTGTCCTGGTAGGATTATGTGTTCTGGAGTATTCATATCCTTGATGATCTCCAGGTGATTTTTGTACATAAGTGGAGGTTTGAAAAATAGGGGTCATGATGGCTCCTGTAGAAGGGTCTGGCTCAATTCCCGCATGGATGGCTTTGGTTCCGAATTTCATTCTATTTTAATTATGGGTTTAAATCCTGTGAAATTTATTTCCTTTGCAGGAAATCAGCCCAAAGATGGAAAAAAAGAGAGGCATTTTCAAGGAATTCACAGAAGCGAGCCGCATTAATCCGCTGATGGCGGTCGCTATGCTTTGGGTGAGTATTATGCCTGCACTGGCTAGCACATTTTTGGTTCCCTTGGCTTTGGCAAAAAGTGACCAATTATCTGAAATTAATTTTTATGATCCCCTTACCGGCTTCCTGGCATTGCTAACAGCAGTTGCCTTGATGGGCTTCGCTTTAATGCCCACTACCATGCTGGCCGCCCTATCAGGATTTCTTTTGGGTTGGTCTTCCTTTCCCTGGCTTGTTTTAGGTTATACATTGGCCACGCTTTTAGGGTATGGTTGGGGAAAAGGATTGGGGCAAGACAGCTTGGATTTGCTGCTGGAAAAATACCCCAAAGCCAAAACACTACTTGATCAAAAAAAAGGCAGCATTGGAGAATTGATTTTCTTTGTAAGGCTTAGCCCCATCATCCCCTTTGCACTTTCCAATTTATTATTTGCGCTGATGCACTCGGGGTGGAAAAAACTGGTCATTTTCGGCACCATTGGCATGTTGCCGAGAACTACGCTGGTTTTTCTTTCAGGCACCATGGTTTCCAGTATGCTGGAAGCCATCAGGTCTGAAGGAATTGGAGGGAAAGGTTGGATTTTTGCAGGACTTTTATTGTTGAGTATATGGGGGATTTGGAGATTTTTTAGACGAGACAACCGTTGAGGAAGATTCTTCCGATGTGTCAAAAAATTGATTTTAAAATTGAATCCAGCAATAACCCGCCTTCTGGCGGGTTATTTTTTTATCTCAATAGATACATTTTTCCATAACCTTGCCTAAAGGCCCTATCCCCTGCTGTGGCCCGGGGTTCTACAAATGCGCCGTTTTTCCTTACCAATACCCTGTAGATGTACACACCATTGGCCAACTGATCGCCAAACTCATCCCTTCCGTCCCAAGCATATTCGGTGATGTTATTTCCGATCCGTAGGGGGCCTAATTCATCCTGCAAAATTTCCCTTACTACCCTGCCCGTGACGGTCATGATCTGAATTTTGATCTGATCAGGCACCTCTGAACCTGTTACCGTAAACACAAATCTCACAGAGGTACTGAATGGATTGGGATAAGGATAAAAATTGGTAATCGTAGCCTCATTGATCACTTCAAAAGTGATCTCATAAGGTTTATCCACCCCAAGCTCTTCCGTAACAATCCTGAAAGTATAAATTCCATCCTCTAAAGGTCCTGGCCTTAGTTCCACCCTAAAACTGCTATTGGAGGTCGCTTCGGACCAACTGATTTTTGGACTGGAAAAATTCTTTCTTTCAAACTGACAGCCATCACAGTGTTTCCTTAAGAACAATTCCATTCCCAAGGTATCTCTTTTTAGGATCAGTGATTTTTCATTCTTCAACATGGTGGTAATCATCACCGTAGGAGATACGATGTCTCCATCCATAATGTATACCCCATCAAAATTCACGTCTAAAATAGAGGTGGTGTTGTCGGGATTGACAACGAAATAGGTACCCAGATCGATCAGGTTATTCCTGAAAGTTTGTTCCATGATGATCCTCGGATTGGCAAAAACCTCAAAATTATTGTTTCCTCCCCATCCGATGGAATTAAAGGTAATGGTAAATTCATGTGACTCTCCAGCCTTAACGGCAGGGATTTTCTTTCTGAATTTCTCGGTTTTTCTTTGGGTATTATTGTTGACGGTCCATTCCACCACGATGGAATCCAAAAAATCCAATCTAGCCAAGTTGATAAACTCAAATTCCAAGGTAGCTTCTTCCCCTTCCTGAAGATTGATCTGCTCCTCTTTACCTTTAAAGACTAATACGCCTTCAGGGACACCTGTATAGTTCACCTGCCATTTGGCCAATTGTGCAGGGGCAGTGGCCTCCTCATCCTCCATGGCATAGCGCAACCTTAAGAAAGGATACAAATTCGGATTGACACTGGAAATATCCAGTTGACTTTCCTGAATATTTGAAAAAATAACTTGTTCTTCTCCCGAAGCCGTTACTCCGAAAACATCGAAATGCGTAAGTTGTTCATTGATCCAGTCACGGCTTCTAAGTTCATTGAAAAACAACTTCCATTCGGAGGCTGGGCCAACCCTCGGGGTCAAAATACTCCCGGCAGTAAAATATCCATCTAAGGTGGTCTCAAAATCTATGGCCTGCTGATTGGTTTCCAATTCCAAATCCCGCTTGGCCACCACTTCTACCGACTCGCCAGGCCTCATGCCTTTCCTTCCAAACAGAATGTAGGGATCCCCATTTTGCAAATTCCTAAGTACGGCTTCATTGGCCCCCAGTTCCCTCAACTTTTGAATAGGCACATCAGACCACTGCCTGAAATTAACTTGTCCAATGGTAAATAACACCACATAGTCCCCTTCTTTTACCCCGTCCACATAATCGGCCACTCCAAACCCAGGTCTTTCAATCCAGGCATTTCTAATGCTTTGAATGACTTGTGGAACCTTACCACAGCTCCTGCCATCCAAAATATCAAATCCTGGAACCGGTATGGCCAGGTATGGGGTCAAAGAACGCTGATCAAATGCCACTAAGCCCAAAGATCCATCAGGACATAAACGGGCACTTCCATCCACAAAGCTGTCAATAATTTGAGGGACACCATCTAGAATAAACTGTGCATTCCTAAAGGTCAAACTATCTGCATCATTACCAAAAGTGAATACTTCAATATCCACACTGGTGTCTTTAAATTTCCATTCCTTTTTAACGGGATCTATTTCGAGGTTGCCCAGCAAATTGCTGCTCATTTGTGGCAGGACACGCTGGGTCCAGCCTTCAGGGCCATTTTGAATAAAACTGAAGCTACTCACTGTCCAGTCATCATTTTCTCCTTCCCTCGGCTCTAAAAACCGCGTTCTCCAAAAGAAAGTAACTGAATCCCTTTGTTGGATATTTTGGAAAAGATCTACCTCCCAACTGGCTGTACTGGAAGTGGTCAATCGGATCTCCCTTCTTCGGGCTGAGGTAAAATCTGCCGCTGTATCTAATTGGAATACCAGATTTCTGGGTTCTAAAGATTTGCCGGAAATTTGTGCCGTCAAGTTGACTCTGCCTTCATTGACTATGGCAAAGTTATAGGGCAAAATATTCAGCGTGCCACTCAAGGGAACAAATTTATTGACCGTAACGCTGTTATTCATAAAGGTCAATTCAGGAATAACCCTACTTGGGTTAATGGTTATGGTAAATAGGTTTTCCCCAAAAGCATTAACCCCACTGTTTGGCACTAAAAAATTTATCGTATCCCTTCTGAAAACTGCAGCGATGCGGGTTATTGGGTAATCAATGGAGGTGCCATCAGGAAGCCTTCTATTCACCGAAAACTCAACAGAGTCCAAGTCCACCCTACCCAGATTTCTCAATGCGAAGGACAAAGTCAGGAATTCTGAATTGGCATTGAGTTCATCCCCATCTATGCCTTCCAAGCTCACATCTTCCTCCCTGATGGCATAATCTGCCCTATCAGCCGGAAAAATTCTGGCTGCTGGATCACCCAATAGCACCAATTGTTCAGCATGGGAGCGATTGACAATTGAAGTTCCAAATCTTTCAAAAAAAAGTTTCTCGGTTTCTTTTCTTACCTCACCCACGGATCGGTAAATCATGCTGGAATCTGCAAATGCTCTATTATAAAAAGACTCAGAATACCTTCTTAAAAAAACATCAACCCCAATATTGGCATGTGCAAGAAAATTGGAAGCCCCTTTAGATGGTGTCAAAATCCAGTCCTCCCCAAAGGTCCGGACGTTTCCGAAAGCATTTCCTGCATCGCAGCCATTCATTAAGATCAATGGGTATTTACCCCTATTATTATAACCTTGCGCAGGATCTGAGGCAAGCCCAATTTCAATATCAATCACTGTAGGGGCTGCATGGCCAAAAAATGTAATCAAACTTACCCCTTGATTTACATCTGATGATATATCAATTAGCTCCACAGTTGAATTGGACCTTTTACGGTAAGTTTTTACGTTTCCACCCAAAAAAGGCCCTTCTGCAATATTTTTAAACCCATTGAGAAAATTAAAAAACCTGGTCAATTCAAAAGAAGATATCCCCCCACTGAGATGTACGATTTCTTTTTGCCAATCTTCTGCTACACCCAGTGCATCTTTTTCCTTAATTTTCTCCAGATAATCTGTCACATCCTGTGGCCTTTGGGCAGGGATTCTTCCTATTCCCAAAGCGACTCCAAATGGGGCTTCTGCATCCAGACCAATTACATAATTGTTATCCGCATAAGGATACCCAGCCGGTGGAATCAAATCTTGAAAAGTAAATAGTTCTGGAGCCTGACGATAAAAGAAATTTTCCCTATTCCGTCTTTCAACGCTAAGGATCCCCATTGATCTACCAATTAACAATAAGTGTTCTGGCTTGTATTTGGGGTAATAAGCCCTCATGAATTCAAAAATTGCCAGAGGTGTTTTTTCCCCGTAAGAAAACTGGTCATACAACTCTCCTACATTAACGGTTAAGGTATCAAAACGCCCCCCCTCATTGGAGGCCCTATACTGGGCATAAGCGCGGACAGGATCTGGATGAATGGAGGATTGCCTTCTAAGACTTCTATGTGAAATAATCAGGTAATCTGCAGGCTGATTTAACAGGTCCCTGAACCGAACCCTCTGTATACCAGTCACCGCCCGTACCCGCATGGTGTTTTCCAACCAAACTTTACTCGAATTATTTGCCGCCGCTTGGAGTCGGATAGTATTTCCTGTTTTTTGAACGGGGATTCTGACAGGATTATTCGTATCTGAAATCTCATAAGCTACGTAGTTGGCGAGTATATTCCCCAACTGCAGTACTTCTTGCCCTGGTTCAACAATAAACAGCTCTGTATCCCGGTCTCCATTTTGTATGTTTTTCGGGTAAGTGATTCTTATATAAGCGATGGAGATATTGTCTACTGCCTCAGGACCATTGGAGGTAATCCTTATGGTAATATTTCCGTTGGGGTCAAAATCTGCAGCTGTAAGTTCTATTTCTTGGTTCAATACATTGAAATCCCTATACTCAAATCTGGCCAATTCCCTTACGCTACCTAAAGTTGGCCCGGCAAGTACTGCCGTAACATGCGGATTTTCAGACCTGCCGGTCAGTCCTATTTCCAATTTTGCCGAGCCTGTTGCCGGTATCTGCCCAAGATCTGATAAGGTAATGTTTCTTGGAGCACTTTTCGTCACAGGAGCACTCATCCATCCCTGTCCCTCTTCATACTCTGAAAGTCTTATGCCTGGAGAATACACCCTTCCCAAATTGTACTGTTGAAAATACACTTCCATCCGCTGGGTTTGGTATTGGCTCAAAATTGGTTCTGAACCAGCGGGCTGGGACCTGTTGCCCATCCTCTTTCCCTGTGTTCCTGGAGTAACTGTCAGGAAAAAAGCAGTACTGTCACTGTGGTGATTGTACATGATATTCCCAACATGGAAGGGATCCTTGAAAAGCTTCCTATCCAAAGTTGCATCATTCCTTTTTCCATAAAAATCAATGAAATCATTGGGGTCAAAGCGCCCGTCTTCTTCTCCCTGAATAAAAATTGCTACTTCTTCTCCCCTGTGGAACAGCCTGATATTTCTTGGGTCGATTGTATTGGGGTTAAGCCCTGCACTCGAAAGGGCAGCAAAGGAAATTCTATGCACCCCATCCTCGACTGTTGGAATTTTATAATAGGTCAAGTTATAATCAATCCAATTATTCTGAGACTGAACCAATCCAGTCCAAAGTAAGGAAATCAATATGGTCAAAAGCAATCGCTTCATATCAGTTGTCCCAACCTTTATTTATCCTAAATTTTCCATCATATTCCTGTAAACTCACCTTAACACTGATCACATGGGAGTATGGTGTCTGAGAAACTCCCCCAATATCGGTCAAAGCATAGTCAATTTGGAATTTTTCATTCAGAAAAACCCCAAGACCAAAACTTGGCTTCCAAGCCATATAAAATGTATTGTCAAAATCTTTGATCCTTTGCACATTACTGCCTCCCACTCTCAAAAATACCAGGTTACGGTATGCCCCCTCTAGCCCGAGCCGGGGATCAAAACTGACCAAATTTGTCCTTAAGATGGTATTCCTTTTCCCATCGAAGGTGAAGTCAAGGTCAAGCACCCCTTGAAGACGAATATCTTCCCCAAACTGCACATCTCTGGTTACCGAAAATATAGCACGAGGCAAGGTCAGCTCAATTGAATTGACCGGAATTACGTTGTTGGTCTGGGCATAAATGTCTCTGACCATCTCTGCATTATGGAACCATGCATTAAAAGTACTTGTCACATCCCTTAGCATGACCCCAAATCTCCATTGGTCCAGTAAATAAATTCCTCCCACATCTAATCCAAACCCCCATGCCTGAGCAAATCTTCCCACGTTCCGGTGAATGATTTTGGCATTTACCCCAAGTTTAAAGGCATCACTTACATCCCTGGCATAAGATAATAACAAGGCATAATCTGCGGCATTGAAAAATTGGATGTTATTGTAATTCAACACCCCATTGGCATCATATAAAAATCTGGTATCAGGAATATCGTCAACCCCAAACCGAATTAAAGAAACCCCTATTTGATTATCGGCATCAATAGAAGTAGTGTAACCAAGATAATCAAACTTGGCAATGCCGGCAAAATATTCGGCATGCATCAATGAGAATTCGTGTTTATGCTTTACCCCAATCAGACCGGCCGGGTTCCAATAAGAAGCGGTAACATCTCTAACCGAAGATACCTGAGCACCCCCCATACCCAAAGCCCTGGCACCTATTCCAATATTCATAAACTCATTAGAATATTTAGGCGCTATGGTCTGCGCACTAAGCCATCCACTTAGAAGAAAAAATAAAAACCCAAAAAAAACCCTGAAAATGAACATGTACTATGCGTAATTCACCAATGCAAAGTAAAAATAAATACTTAAGTTATTGACGAAATTGAAAAAAAATAAACGCTCCTCCAAATCTCCAATTGTACGCTTTCGGACAAGGAACTGTCCAGTCAAGCCACAATACGATTTTGCAAAATCCTAAAGTGTAAATGATGTTCAAAAAAAAACATTTTGCCCCTGAACTTGTAAAATCGGCCAAATTGAAAAAATTTCAAGGTTTTTTGATCACCTATCCCATTATTACGCATCCTTTTTAGACCATTTAGCTTGCAATGCAAGGTAGCTTTGCAAACTTTGGTACAGTTTTTCTTTCTACTCAATGCAAATGCCCCCCAGTTATTCAGCAGGGGCAAATCAATGTAGAAAAAAAGAAAAGAAAAATATGAACGCTTCAAACACCCAGATTCAAATGCGGAAAGGCCTCTTGGAGTTCTGCATTTTGCATATCATCGCCCGGGGGGAGGTCTACGCCTCGGACATGATAGATGAACTCACAGAAGCCAAAATGATAGTAGTCGAGGGAACACTCTATCCATTGCTCCAAAGGCTGAAAAATGCTTCCCTGGTTTCTTACCGTTGGGTAGAATCAGAGTCAGGGCCTCCACGTAAATATTATTCCATTACAGAGGAAGGTACACAATTCCTGGAAACCCTTAATGAAACCTGGGACTCCCTGGTCCAATCCACCCAACAAATCACTTCAAAGCAATAAAGACATGAAAAAGACCATAAGCATCAATATAAGCGGCATCCTTTTTCACATTGAAGAGGATGGCTATGCTACCCTGAAAAAATACCTGGAGACCATTAACAGGCACTTCTCGCATTATACAGACAACCAAGAAATCATTTCAGACATTGAAAACAGGATTGCAGAGATTTTCCTGAGCAATCTTAAAAATAACAAGCAGGTGATTACTGCTGAGAATGTTACCCGTCTGATAGAAAAAATGGGGACTATTGCCGACTTCAAGGCCGAAGAAATGGAAGAGGAAGTCAAGCAGGAAAATACCGAAAAGGAAAATGATTTCTATAAATACATCACCCCTCCCGGTCAGGAGGTGAAAGGTTACAAAAAACTCACCCGGTTGGAAAACAGAAAAATCTTAGGGGGTGTCTGTGCGGGAATGGCCCATTACCTTTCGATAGATCCCCTGTGGACAAGATTGGTAGCGCTATTACTGCTCTTTAGCGGAAAGCTGGACTTTGGACGTCCAGGTTGGGACTTCCTACCTTGGAATTTCAAATTCTCCTTCTCTTTGGGCATTTGGGCTTTGATCGCCTATGTCATCCTATGGGTAATATTGCCGGTTTCGCATGAGGAACCTGAGGACAAGCATATCAAAAAACTTTACCGAAATCCAGATGACAGGACCTTAGGTGGGGTAGCCAGTGGGTTGGCAGCCTACTTTAATATTGAGGTCTTGTGGGTAAGGTTGCTATTTATCGCGCTGATCTTTGCCGGAGGTGCAGGCTTTGTCATATACATTATCCTGTGGATCATTACCCCACAAGCAAAATCCATTACAGAAAGAATACAGATGAAAGGCGGAGCGATCACCTTGGACAATATTGAAAGTACGATCAAGGAAAACATGAACCCGCTTCCTCCACAGGAAGAGAGTCAGACCAAAAAAATATTGCTCGCTCCCTTCCGCTTTTTGGGGAAGGTTCTAAACATGCTGGGTGAAGCCCTTGGACCATTTGGACTGTTCCTGCTGGCTGTAATCAGAGTCGTATTCGGTTTGCTCATCAGTTTCATCGGTATCAGTATTTTCATGGCACCTTTAATCCTTTTGGGAGTATATTTCCAGATTGTACCTGTCGATAGCAGCATGGTTCAGCTTTACGATATTCCCGCAGAATGGATAAAGGACATCATTCCTGCCTACCTGGCCATCGCTATCTCATTTGTGATATTGATACCTGGACTTGTAATTTTACTTCTAGGCATCAGTGTGATCGTTAAGAAAAGTATCATTAACGGAAGATTTGGATTGGTAATCTTAGGTGTTTGGCTTTTAAGCATCGGCATCGCAAGTTTCCAGGTACCAAAAAGTATCTCACAATTTAAGACAGAGGGGGTTCATACCCTGGAAACGCCGATTGAATTCAATGAAGGGACCCTAGTCCTAAAAGCTATCAGTGAAGCTAAAGATACTGGCATATATGAAATGGTAAGGTTAGAACTTGCAGGAAAAGACGGACAAGAAATCATGCTTATCCAAGACTTTAAAGCCAGAGGAAAAGGGTATGAAGATGCCGTCAATAATGCTTCTGCCATACCTTATGGCTTTGTAGTGACAGATTCCATACTGACCCTGGAAAGGGGCATCAACCTTAACCAACTGGAGAAATTCAGAGGGCAGAGCCTCTCCCTAACCCTAGAGATCCCTTATAACCAGGCCTTTGTGATGGACAAATCTATTTTGCCGATTCTACGTAATACCTTAAACAGGGCAGGGTATAGAAGCAGGGATGTCAGTTCCAGAAATTACTGGGTATTTAATGAAAATGGTTTGTTCTGTCTAAACTGCAGTAACGGCAAAAAAATCACAGAAGCAGACAGCCTGTCAAGGGTCATTTTCAAAGATGCCTATTTCATGAAGTAAAGAATTCCTAATGCATATTTCGTGTTAAACTAAACCAACGACATAAAGCTGCCCCAAAACCTGGGGCGGCTTTTTTAATGAAAAAAAATAAAACCTGAAGTAGGGCTTCAAAAAGGAAAATCAAAAAATGGTTGTAGAATTCCCAACTATAATCGCTTGATTCCCTCTAAGAATCTTGTACATTTAGGAAAATCAATATCCCAAAATAACATGCAGGTAAAAGTTAAATTTTTAGGAGGTGCCAAAACAGTTACAGGTTCCCGGTATCTCATCGAAATGGATCATTCAAAGTTTTTGGTTGACTGTGGACTTTTTCAAGGCCTGAAAGAATACAGGCTTAGAAACTGGGAAAGCTTCCCCATCAAACCTTCAGAAATTAACTTTGTGATTTTGACCCATGCCCATATTGATCACAGCGGTTATTTGCCCAAGCTGGTAAAAGAAGGTTTTTCAGGGAAAATTTACTGCACCTTCCCTACTGAAGAGTTGGTCAGAATTCTACTATTAGATGCCGGTAAACTTCAGGAAGAAGAGGCGGCATATGCCCAAAAGAAAGGGTACTCCAAACATGAAAAGCCTTTACCGCTTTATACCATTGAAGATGCTGAAAAAGTTTTCCTTTTGTTAGAACCTATCGAATTAGAAACCGAATTGCGGATTGAAGGCCGGATTTCCCTTACATTCTATAATGCCGGACACATTCTTGGAGCAGCCATTGCCAAGGTGAAAATCAAGGGCGCAAACCAAGAGAAAAAAATGGTTTTTTCCGGTGACTTGGGCAGGTACCATGACCCCATCTTCCATGCTCCTAATAGGATTCCCTTTGCTGATGTTTTATTTATGGAATCTACCTATGGCAACAGGTCCCAAAAAGATAAAAAACCTTTGGAGGAGCTTGGAAGAGCCATCCGGGAAACTTACCGGAATGGAGGAGTCGCGGTAATCCCGGCATTTGCCGTGGGAAGAACCCAGATCATCCTCTATTATCTTCATCTTTTGCAGCAAAAGGGGAAAATCCCTGATATTCCCATCTATGTAGATAGTCCCATGGCGATCGATGTCACCAAATTGTACAAACGCTTTCACCAATACCATAGACTTGGGCCAGTGATTGATGAAGAAGGGGCCAACCCTTTCCTACACAAAAACCTACATTATTACCAAAGCCAAGAGGCTTCCATGTCTCTCAATAACCTGAGGGGTGATGCCATCATAATTTCAGCCTCTGGCATGGCCACAGGAGGCAGAATCCTACATCACCTATATCATAGGTTGCCCAACGAACAGGACAGCATCATCTTTGTCGGTTATCAGGCAGAAGGCACAAGGGGAAGAAGACTTCTTGAAGGCGAAAACACCTCCCGGATGTATGGCATGGAGATTCCTGTAAAAGCAAAAATCTACCAAATAGAAGGCATGTCCGCGCATGCAGACCAAGAGGAACTGATGGAATGGGCAGAAGGCTTTGCCACCAAACCGAAAATCACTTTTCTTATTCACGGAGAAAAAGAAGCCTCAGAGGCGCTCTCCACCAAGCTGCACCAAGAACTGGAATGGAATACCATTGTACCCGAATATTTAGAAAGTTTTGTTTTATTTGATGGAATTTAAGAAAACCCACCCATATGATTATTAAAAACCCTAGAAAATTATCCCAGATTAGCTTGGGATTGGTAATGGTATTATCGGCAGCATGTAGTGCAGTGAAGCCTGTTTCAACGTCCCTGACGGTGCCACAAAATTTAACCTCAAAGAATTCTCCGCTTCAGGATTGGGAAATGGAAAACTGGCAACACCTGGACTTACTTCAGGATACGATCCCCGGAATGAGTGTGGACAGGGCTTATGGAGAATTGATCAGAAAAAAGAAGAAAAAACCAATTATAGTAGCTGTCTTGGATGCAGGGGTTGACCTTGAACATGAAGATTTAGCGCCGGTCCTATGGACAAATCCAGGGGAAATTGCCGGAAACAACATGGACAATGACGGCAATGGTTTTAGAGATGATGTTCATGGGTATAATTTCTTGGGCGAATCGTATCATGAGCGATTGGAATATACCAGAATCTTAAGCCTTGGGCTTGGAGATGAAAGCTATCAGCAAAAAGCAAGGGAGAAATTTGAGGAGGAAGTATCCAGCACACAGGAAACAATGGAAAGAATAGAGGAATTAAAATCTGTCATTCAACTTGCGGACAGCACTGCCCAGCAATTGCTGGGAAAATCCAACTATGACCTTGAAGAGTTGGCCGGATTAGAAGCTGAAACCCCAGAAATCCAACAAGCGCTCAGTTTCCTTACCAACATGCTATCCATGTCCGGAAGTTTGAATGCCCTCATGGAAGATTTGGAAGGAGCAGGGGAATATTATGCAGGTAAACTGAAACACCACCTGAACCTGGATTTTGATGGAAGAGCGGTCGTGGGAGATGATCCTTATGATTATAGCGACAGAAATTATGGCAACGGGAATCCTAATATCCTAAATATAGATGAAAGCCATGGCACCCATGTGGCCGGTATTATTGCGGCTGACAGACAAAATGAATTGGGTATCAAAGGTGTGGCCAATAATGTACAGATCATGAGTATTCGGGCTGTTCCTGATGGAGATGAATACGATAAAGATATTGCCCTTGGGATTCGCTATGCAGTGGACAATGGGGCCAGAATCATTAACGCCAGCTTTGGAAAAGGTTTTTCGCCTAATGCAGAATGGGTGTATGAAGCCTTGGAATATGCTGCACTTAATAATGTTCTAATTGTCCATGCTGCAGGAAACGATGGCATGGATCTGGACAATCCGGAAAACCCTAATTTCCCAAATGACCACAAGTTTCAAAACGGGCAGGAATTCGTTAATAACGTGATTACTGTAGGTGCCCTTGGCAGTCAATATGGGCCGCGCATGGTTGCCCCTTTCTCCAACTATGGTGCAAAAAATGTGGATGTCTTTGCCCCTGGGGCACAGATTTACTCCACCATGCCAGGCAATGAGTACGAGTTCCAAAGTGGAACCTCCATGGCTGCCCCTGCGGTAGCGGGCGTTGCTGCCCTCATCTGGACTTATTATCCCAAATTGACGGCTGCCCAAGTGAAAAAAATCATCATGGAATCAGGTTTGGAAGTTCCTGTACAGGTGGTATTGAGAAGCAACCCTTCCCAACCCCTTACTTTGCAGGAAATTTCAAGATCTGGTAAAATCGTCAACGCCTACAATGCACTTATCTTGGCCAGGCAAGTGGCCAAAGGGAAAGTGAAACTGTAATTAGAAAAAGACAAAATGAATGGTTCATGTTTTTGAAAACATGAACCATTTTTGTTTTATTCCGTGTTTAATTAAGAAATAGAAACTTTAGGGGTGCCGACAAGGCTGAGATCAAACCCTTTGAACCTGATACGGGTCATACCGGCGAAGGAAAAAGTAAATTCCAAAGAGAGGCATTTCATGATGGCTCGACTTTTTCCTGCTCCTACAGTTTCAACCCACTGTTTAACTGATAAGAGAAAAATATGGAGCAGATTAGCGCATTATTAACCCGTTTAAAAACCCAATCCCCGCTTGTACAAAGTATTACCAACTATGTGGTCATGAACAATACGGCCAATGCACTATTGGCAGCAGGTGCATCTCCCATCATGGCACATGCCCAGCCAGAAGTCAAAGACATGGTCAATATTGTAGGTGCTTTGGTGGTCAATATTGGCACCCTTGATGAATATTGGTCAGAAAGTATGCTTCAGGCAGCAGCACATGCCCATGCTATCCAAAAACCTTGGGTACTGGACCCTGTAGGGGCAGGAGCAACCTCCTACAGGAATGAACTCTTGAGCAAATTACTGCAATTCCAACCCAGTGTCATCAGGGGGAATGCATCCGAAATCATGTCTTTAGCAAGCGTTAATATAAAAAGTAAAGGTGTGGACAGCACCAATTCTTCTGATGAGGCATTGGAGGCAGGCACGCAGCTATCCAAACAAACCGGTGCGGTAGTAGTGATTTCAGGAGAAGTTGACTATATCATTGACAGGGAACGGATAGCAAAAGTGAAAAATGGCAATCCTATCATGTCCAAAGTTACGGGAATGGGCTGTACAGCTTCCGCTTTGACCGGTGCCATGATAGCCATTGAAAAAGATCGCTTCCTGGCAAGTACTGCCGCCATGGCGCTTATGGGAGTCGCTGGTGATATTGCTGCCGAAAAAGCTGACGGTCCAGGAACCTTACAACTTCATTTCTATGATGCCCTCTATAATCTTAAATCCGAGGAGTTTGAAGAAAGAATGATCGTAAGCTACCCATGAAGCCATCAATTTTCCCTTATAAGCTCTATTTGGTAACAGATGAAGCGCTATGCCTTGGCAGGGACTTTTTCTGGGTGGTAGAAGAAGCGCTCAAAGGAGGGGTGGACGTTGTCCAAATCCGGGAAAAACTCCTGCCCTTGGAAGATTTTATAAGGAAAGCAGAGCAACTAAAAGCCATTTGTGAAAAGTACCATGTCCCCTTAATCATCAACGACTCGGTGGAAGTGGCAAAAATCGTGGATGCGGAAGGGCTTCATGTGGGACAGGAAGACGCCAACATCATGGAAGCCAAAACGACCCTGGGATCTGGTAAAGCTTTGGGACTGTCATTGGAAAACATGGGAGATTTACGAAAACCATTTAGTGAAGAGGCCTGGTATTATGGGGTGAGTCCCATCTATGCTACTCCAACCAAAATGGACACCAAAACAGAATGGGGGTTGGAAGGATTGGCCCATTTAAGAAAGGCCACCGATAAGCCTCTGGTTGCCATAGGCAGGGTGAAAATAGAGAATGCCGCCAGCATCATTAGCCATGGTGCTGATTGCCTGGCCGTGGTTTCTGGGATTTGCAGTGCCCCAAGCCCAGCCCATGCCGCTGAAGCATTTAGAAAAAAAATTGAAGAAGGATCAAATCATCAATTATGGTAAAAAAATACATCCCAGTCCTTAGCATTGCAGGTTCTGACAGTGGTGGAGGGGCTGGCATTCAAGCAGATCTCAAAACTTTTGCTGCGCTAGGCTGCTATGGCATGACAGTCATTACCGCCACCACCGCACAGAACACCCAAGGCGTTAGGGACATCTTCCCCATCCCTCCCGGGCACATTGAAGCACAATTGATGGCAGTACTGGAAGACATCCCGCCCAAAGCCATAAAAATAGGTATGGTCAATCAACCTGAGGTGGTGGAAGTACTTGCCAACACTTTAAAAAGGTTTCCCCATATCCCTATAGTTTTTGATCCTGTCATGGTTGCCACTTCCGGAGATCGATTAATTGCAGATGGCACCGTAGCACTTTTAAAAGAACAGCTCTTCCCATTGGCAACTTTAATCACTCCCAACCTGGATGAGGCTGCTGTGCTGACGGGGTATGAGGTAGACTCGGTAGCTAAAATGCACCAAGCAGGAAAAGATATCCTGAACATGCAATGCCAAGCTGTACTGATCAAAGGAGGGCACCTGAACACGCCGGTTATTCAAGACATTCTTTTCCAAAAAGGAATGCCTGAACAATCTTACGAAAGCATCTACATCAAAACCAAGAATTTACACGGGACCGGCTGTTCCCTTTCTTCTGCGATAGCAGCAGCATTGGCCAAAGGAAACCCGCTTCCAAAAGCGGTTGAAATAGCAAGGAACTATGTCAATAGGGCCCTGGAATCAGGCAAAGACGTAAATACCGGCCAAGGAAATGGCCCCCTGAATCATTTTTATAACCCTCAAAAACAGATCATCTATGAAATGGACTGAAAAAGCCTGGGAGCAAATATCTCCCTTCTATAAAAAAATACTGGAAATGCCCTTTAACCAAGAATTGCTGAATGGTACACTCCCAGTAGAGAAGTTCAAGTTCTACATGGCACAAGATGCCTATTATTTGGGTGAATTTGGCAAAGCCCTGAGTACCATTTCCGGTCGAATGGATAAAATGGAGCACGTGCTGGACTTTTCCCAATTTGCCGCAGGGGCTATTGTGGTTGAAAGGGCTTTACATGAAGGCTATTTCAAAACGCTGGGTATCCCTGATACCATTGAACCTAGCCCAAGCTGCCTACTTTATACCAATTACCTACTGAAAGAAGCAAAATATGGCGATGTAGCTGTGGCAGTGGCAGCAGTACTACCCTGCTTTTGGATTTACAAAAAAGTTGGAGATCATATTTTTGAGCAACAGTCTGAAGTCCAAAATAACCCCTATAAGAACTGGATCGACACCTATGCCGGTGAAGAGTTTGCCGCATCTGTCCACAAAGCCATCGCAATAACAGATGAACTGGCAGAACGATCAAGTTCAAGCACACAAGAAACCATGTTTAAGGCCTTTGAAATGGCCAGCCGACTGGAATGGATGTTTTGGGACAGTGCCTATAGGCTAGAGCAATGGCCGGTATAACTGAGCACCCTTATGACTTGTTATTTTAGCGCCTGGTAAAGGATCTCAACTGGGTGTAAGGCCTTTTTTCCTGTCCCATCAGCGATCTGATGGCGGCAGGAAGTGCCAGGGGCAGCTATCAAGGTATTTTCTGAAGCTTCCCTTACGGCAGGAAACAATACCATTTCACCGATTTGCATGCTGAGTTCATAATGCTCTGCCTCATATCCAAAAGAACCAGCCATACCACAACAACCCGAAGGGATCACTTCCACCTCATAATGCACCGGCAAGGACAAGAGCTTTTGGGTCCAGGTCAAGGAAGACAGGGCTTTTTGATGACAGTGCCCATGAAGTTTGATGCGCATGGCATCTTTGGTAAAGGATTCCGGGGTGATATTCCCGGCGGCAATTTCCCTTCCAATGAATTCATCAATCAACAGGGTATGAAATTTTAATTTTTTGGCGGATTCAATTAATTCTTTATCCACCAAACGGGGATATTCATCCCTAAAACTCAAAATTGCTGAAGGCTCAATCCCAACCAGTGGCTTATCTCCATTGACAAGGTCCTTAAAGATTTTTACATTGGCATTGGCATGTCCCTTAGCCTTTTCCAAGAGTCCCTTGGACAGTGCAGACCTGCCGCTTTCCTCATGATCCACCACGATTACTTCATAACCCAATTTTCTCAACAATTTGACAGTTGTGATCCCGATTTCGGTGTCATTATGGTTGATAAATTCATCCACAAAAAGGTAAACTGTCTTGATTATGGGCTTGGAAACAGGATACTTGGCTTCATTTTTACGGAACCATTGCCGCAGACTTTCCTTGCTGATGGCAGGAAGTTTTCTTTTGGGTGCTACTCCCAATACTTTTTTCAGAATACTTCCTGATATGCTATTGCTCAGGGAGAAGTTGGCCAGACCTGGCACAATAGCGCCCAATTTGTTCAGGTCATTGATATGGGCAAAGGCCTTGGACCTTAAAGGAACGCCATGGGTCTTTTGGTATTGATAAAGAAACTCGGCTTTCATGGAGGCCATATCCACATTGGAAGGGCATTCCGCTGTGCAACCCTTACAGGATAAACAAAGGTCTAAAGCTTCTTTGATTTCAGGATGATCAAATGGATTGGGCGCCTTGTCTTTGGATAGGAATTCCCTTAAGGTATTGGCACGGCCTCGGGTGGTATCTTTTTCATTTCTAGTAGCCTGGTAGCTTGGGCACATGGTTCCTCCCGAACTAGGCAATTTTCTGCAATCCCCACTTCCATTACACTTTTCAGCCAGCCTTAGAATTCCTCCTACAGCGCTAAAATCCATCACGGTTTCCTGCTCTGGAGTCTTCACATCTGCCTCATACCTCAGAGAAGTATTCATGGGTGCGGTATCCACAATTTTCCCGGGGTTAAAGATGTTATGGGGGTCCCAGGTATATTTGATCTTTCGGAACAACTGGTAATTCTCTTCCCCCACCATCAAAGGAATAAAAGGTGCCCTGACCCTTCCGTCACCATGTTCCCCGCTCAAAGAACCGTTGTATTTTTTTACCAGTTTGGCTACATCCAAGGAAATTTGGTAAAATGCTTCTTGATCCTCCTTTTTCTTCAGGTCCAAAATAGGCCTCAGATGGATTTCACCGGCACCGGCATGGGCATAGTGCACAGGTTGCTGCCCATAGGCCTCCATCATTTTATCAAATTCATCAATATAATCAGCCAGATCCTCAATATCTACCGCCGTATCTTCAATACAGGCCACTGCTTTTGGATCACCTGGAATATTGGCCAGAAGCCCCAGCCCAGCACTTCTCAGCGCCCAGGCAGAAGCGGTGAGTTTGGGTTCAATGACCGGATAGGCATAACCCAAATTGGCTTTCTTAAGATCTTCAATAAGTCGGTCTCCCTTGGACCTGGCTTCTTCCTCCGACTTACCCCTAAACTCGATCATGAGCAAAGCCATCGGGTCACCCTCTACAAAATACCTGTTCTTGTTGTATTCCAAGCTTTCTTTGGTACAGTCCAAAATGATCTTGTCCATCAATTCCACAGCAGTAGCCGTGTGCTTCATGGCCACCTGGGCAGCCTTCATGCTTTCATTAATGGAATGAAAATGAGCTGCCACCACAATGTCAACAGGCTCTGGCAAGGGATCTAAGGACAGTTTGATTTCTGTGGTAAATGCCAAAGTACCTTCCGATCCGCTAAGTAACTTGCACATATTGAAAGGTGATGTCTGTGAGGAAAAAACCTCAGTCTCCAACAAGGCATCCACTGCATAACCTGTATTTCTTCTGTGAATGGATTTTTTGGGAAAATTGGCTGCAATATTTTCCTGAACCTGTTGGTCAGAAAGAGAGGATTGAATCTGTCTGTAAATCTCCCCTTCCAGGTTATCCATTGCACACTTGGCCTCAAAACCCGCTTTGTCCAAATCCTTAAAAATGGCCACTGAACCATCACTGAGAAAAGTCTTCAATTCCAAAACTTTGTCTCTGGTCGTCCCATAGACAATGGAAGTGGTTCCTGAGGAATTATTTCCAACCATTCCCCCTATCATGGCCCTATTGGCTGTGGAGGTTATGGGACTAAAGAAAAGTCCATGAGGTTTGAGGAACCTATTGAGTTCATCCCTTACGACTCCCGGTTGGACCCTTACCCACCTTTCCGTTTTGTTGAATTCAATAATTTGTGTGAAATGCTTGGAAACATCTACCACTATGCCATTTCCAACACATTGGCCGGCTAAAGATGTGCCTGCTGTTCTTGGAATCAAAGAGGTACCATGTGCCCCTGCAAATTGAATCAATTGCTGGATATCTTCAGCTGTTTTTGGAAAAGCCACCGCCAAAGGGATTTCCCGATAAACTGAGGCATCCGTAGCGTAAAGCGTTTTAGTTAGGCTATCAATTTTCAGTTCTCCCTTTAATTGACCGGCCAGTTTCTCCAACAAAGGCAATAGATTAGGTTTGGTAGATGTCATGCAGCAAAAATAAGCAATAGCACATTGGATGGTATGCGCTTTTAGAAATAAATCGAAAATAATGTCAGCAGGTGAAAATTTTGAAAAATTCGTTTTATTTCTTATTTTGGAATCATGGCAGGCGGAACTTCAGCTTTTAATATGGCCCAATCGTCAAAAGACAACAGGAGCATCCTTTCAAAAAGAAGCAGGATGGCTGATAATCCCTATAACTCAAAGGTTGCCAGAGTCACACTTAATGAACCCAAAATGTACGATGAAATGATCACTGAAAGATTTGAAAGAAAAAAATCGCATGAGCTTTCAAGGAAAGCTGTGCTGTTCATTTTTGGTGTTTTGGTTGTACTTTCTATTTCCTTATTTTTCATTTAGACCTGCTATCCCATTTCCAATCCCACCTATTCCCGGCCATTGATTATATTGCTGGAAAATTTGATATGTTATGTTTTTCTACCTTTCTCAGTTTTTGAGCTTTTTGGTCATGCCCCTGACCATCATCTTAATTGCATTAATCCTTGGTTTTATCTGGAGGAAAAAACCTATAGGTCGAAAGCTTCAAATCACAGGCATCATCTTACTGTTGTTTTTCTCCAATCAGTTCTTTTCCAATTTGGCCATGCACCTATGGGAAGATGAGCTCAAACCAATAGCAACATTGCCTGAATTTGAAACGGGAATAGTCTTGACCGGAGTGACCAACCTGAGCAAGACGGTGGATGACCGTACCCTGTTCAACAAAGGGGCTGACAGGGCCACGCATGCCGTACAATTGTACAAATTGGGCAAAATTCAGAGGATTTTGATCACGGGTGGGCAGGGATTAAACCCTACCAATCCCAATACCGAAGCTGAATTGTTGAGAGACTTTATGCTGATCGCAGGTGTTGACCCGAATGATATCCTGATAGAAAGGGAAGCAAAAAACACCAGACAAAACGCGCTATTTACCAAGGAAATGTTGACCCAATCAAATGCTGACTTTGATAAAGAGGAATACTTACTGATCACCTCAGCATTCCATATGAAGCGGGCCAAGGGTTGTTTTGACAAAGTCGGTATTCCGGTGTACACTTTCCCTGTAGACTATTATGCAGAAGACATCCACTTTAGCATCCCACAGCTGCTCTTTCCCAGCCCCCAATCCATTTTGCTCTGGCAGAAATTGTTTAAAGAATGGATCGGCTTAATAACCTATAAATTAGCAGGGTATATCTAAAGCAGAACAGAAATAAGTATGAGGTAAATTGTATAAGGTATTATTTTATTTCAGGACAAAAAAAGAACCCCTTGAGACTTTTTCAGCAAGCCCTAAATAAAAAGAGGCTGCCTCCCAGAAAGAGACAGCTGCTTTTAATTTTATTTTGAAAATTACCAAGTCGTTGCTTTCAGCTTTGGAAAAGCCCGAATCACATCTGACAAACTGATCTGCCCGACCAACCTGCCATCTTTCAACACTGGAAACCGCCTGATTTTTAAATCAAGGAATTTTTGGGCCGCATCAAAGAGGGTCATTTCAGGAGATAGCGTAATCACGTCTTTCGTCATATGTTCGGACACAGCCCCTGGAAACATGGGTGTATTGGAATACTTTCCCTTGATAATTTCTTTTAAGCAATCCACCTCCGATATAATACCAATCAATCTCCCATCTTTATCCACCACCGGTGCGCCTGAAATCTTTCTCTTGGTCAGGACCTCCAGGACGTGGTCAATGGAATCCTCTGCATGAAATGTTACCAAACTGGTACTCATATGGTCTTTGACCAGTACGGGAAGGTTATTTTTTTTGGGCTCTGCTACCCTTACGCCCTGAAAACTTTTCACCATAGTTGTTTTGAGTTTAAGTGTATCGAATAAATTACAGATTTTTACACTAAAATCAAAACGAAATTTCTAATTAAATTTTAATATCGATATAATTCCCTCAAAAATAATACTTATATAATATCACGTAAAAATTAAAAGAAAGACTTTCACCTATTCATTATGCCCTTAGCCTACAGTCTCATCTGTTTCAAGAATGCTTCAACTTGCATTTTATCAATGCTCAGCACTTGTTGAAAAGCCTGTTCATCCTGGGACAACTGAACACTGGGGTGGGCATATTTACTTTTCGTAGGCCTGAATGATTTACAGCTTGCATGAATTTCTCTCAACTCACCGCTAGCCTTTAATGGGCCAAGGTGCTCCACTTTTAAACCTCCTCCAGGCATGATGATAATCCTTCCAGCCGATTGTTTTAAAAAATTTAAAATATTGGACAAACCGGCAGTAACCGTATTTTCTCCTCCAGAAGTCAGTATTCGTTTGAACCCAAGTGAAATGAGGGTTTCAATAGCCTCTTCCTTGTTACGACAGATATCAAAGGCCCTATGAAAGGTACAGGGACTCCCTTCGGCTGCCTCAATTAAAATCTTGCAGGCTTCCTGATCTACATTTCCATGCCGATCCAAAACGCCGAAAACAAAGCCATCAGCTCCAAAAGATTTCAAAATCTGTATATCCCTCTTCATGACCTCTAATTCCTCAGGCGTATAAACAAAATCACCTCCTCTGGGCCGAATCATCACAAATATGGGAATACTTATTTTTTCTTTAAGAAATGATAAGTTGCCTACCGAAGGTGTCTCTCCTCCTTCCCCAAAGTCAGAACAAAGCTCTATTCTATGGATGCCAAATTGCTCAGCCAATAAGGCAGCTTCTACCGTGTAAACAGGTGCTTCTAAAACCATATTCTAAAATTTGTAACCTGCATTTAAAAGGGCGCTGCCTCCCGAATAATGCCTTGCATAAGTAAATCCTTGCTGAACAGCATAAGCCCCATATTCCCCATCCTTATTTATGGCCAGAAAGCCCGCCTGGATGTCCTTGATGTTCTTTTCATTTTTTGCAATCAACCTCCTGACCGCTTCCTCGCAGGCCTCCTGAGGACTTCTTCCCTGACGCATCAATTCCACTATTAAAAAACTGCCACAGATGCGGATAATGGATTCACCCAAACCAGTGGCTGTAGCTGCACCCACTTCATCATCTACATAAAGGCCTGCCCCAATAATAGGACTGTCGCCTACTCTGCCATGCATCTTAAATGCCAATCCAGAAGTTGTACAGGAACCGGCCAGTTTACCATCCGCCCCCAAAGCAATCATACCTATGGTATCGTGATTTTCAATATTAATGATGGGCTTATACTTGGATTCCACTTTCCATTCCTGATAAGCGGCTTCTGCCCTGGGACTCAATACCTCCTCTTCCATCGGAAATCCTTGGGCAATGGCAAATTGTCTTGCACCTTCCCCTGCGAGCATCACATGCGGGGTCTCCTCCATGACTTTTCTTGCCAAAGAAATGGGATGCCTGACTTGCCTGACAAAAGCCACAGAACCACAGGAACCATCACCTTTCATAATAGAGGCATCCAATGTCGGAATACCTTCCCTATCAGGTAATCCCTGCAAACCAACAGAAAGGTTGTCCATATCCAACTCAGTCACTTTTACCCCCTCTTCCACTGCAGCTACCAAATCCCCCGACGCCATCAAGACCTCCCAAGCTTTATCATTTGCCGGCATCCCATGGTCCCAGGTGGAGAGTATCAAAGGTTTGAATTTCTCATCAGCATTCGGATATTGAGATTGGCCAACAGCCGACATCAGGCCAGTTGGCAATAAAAGAGAAGTAGAAGCTAAGGTTTTTTTGAGAAAAGATCTTCTGTTGCTCATCATATCATGGGGGTTGGTCAAATAAAAACCAATATTCAAAAAATATGGCAGAATAAGAGATTCTTTTTCGATATTTTTATAAAAGAAAAATGATTGTGCCATTCACTTTAATAACACACTATGCGACCTTACCTATTGGCTGAAAACAACTGGAAAAATTTAAAGGAGCAGCGGTTTGACCTTGCCGTCCTCCCTTGGGGGGCTACAGAAGCCCATAACTATCACCTCCCCTATGGAACCGATATTTTTGAGGCAGAGGCCATCTCGGGAGCAGCCGGAAAAGTGGCCTGGGAACAAGGGGCCAAAGTCATTGTTCTCCCTACCATTCCATTTGGTGTGAACACCGGGCAAAGTGACATTTATCTGGACATCAACATGAACCCAAGTACCCAACTCGCCATTATCCGTGATATCCTTACGGTCTTGAACCGACAGGGAATCAAAAAATTTCTGATTCTCAACAGCCATGGAGGCAATGACTTCAAAACCATATTAAGGGAATTAGGCCTGGAGTTCCCCGAAATGTTGCTGATGAGCTGCAACTGGTACCAAGCTTTAGATAAAGCGCTTTATTTTGATGTACCTGGAGATCATGCAGATGAAATGGAAACCAGTCTCATCATGTATTTACACCCGCACTTGGTACTCCCGCTTTCTGAAGCAGGTGATGGAAATGAGAAAAAATCAATTTTTACCGGTGTCAGTGAAAAATGGGCTTGGGCAGAACGTCGCTGGTCCTCCGTCACCGCAGATACCGGTATCGGTAATCCTAAAAAGTCAAATGCGGAAAAAGGGGAAAGGTACTTTAATGACATCGCTCAGAAGGTAGGAGAACTGATGGTTGAAGTTGCCAATGCAGACCTTAAAAAGCTTTATAAGTAATGGAATACAGTCCACCTTCACCAATGTAAAACTTTCATTTCCTTCTTTTGGAAGAGTAGCATTGAATTAGATTATTGATCTGAACCACAACTTGTCCCGAAAGTCGGGAAAAGCTACAAAAGAAAACAAAAGAATCTACCGGCTCAGGTACTGGCATTCCATGACCAGACTTTTGTGCCCTTTTGTGTTCTTTTGTGGTTGTAAAAACCCCTTTTTTGTTCCCTCAAATTTTAAGGATCTTATAAAAAACTGAATCAATGGTTTTACCATAGGGCAACTTAACCATCAAGGCCAGAGAACCAATGAAAATGTTTTTTTAACCAACCTAACCTTTTACATAATTGGACCACAATAGATACAAAAGAAAACAAAAGAATCTACCTGTTCAGGTACTGGCATTCCATGACCAGACTTTTGTGCCCTTTTGTGTTCTTTTGTGGTTGTAAAAACCTCCTTGTTTCCTCAAATTTTTATCAATAACTCAAAAAGCCAAATCGACTGGTTCCCCTTTGAAATTCACACCTTGAACTTGCTTCACGCCATTTGGCACGGGAATTCTCCTGCTGGAGTTGGAAATAAATCCTGACCTATTCCCAATGTCAACCCTTCGCTTTTGTCCATTTTCCAATTCAAAAAAGAGCGTATGCACATCATGAGGTGGATGGATTAAAATTTCTGCTTTGGACGTATTTTTTGGTTGGTAAATCAACAGTCTACCCCTGTTCTGAGAGGAAAGGTATAAACCACTTCCCTGAGCATCATAGATCAGGGCCATAGATTTGGCATCACCTGCTACCACAAATCCACTTTCATATGACCTTACAGGCTCAAAAATACCTTTTCCATCTCCTAATAAAACCAATCCCGTGAAGGCATCGTACCTGCCCGCAAAAACCTCATTTCCATAATCATTACCAACCAGTACCAAATCCAAATGCCCATCTCCATTCACATCATCGGTCAGCATCCCATTTACAGGTGCCAATTGGGCCAATAAAGGAAGCTCATGAACCTTAAACTTACCATTCCCCAGGTTTTCAACCCAAGAGCTCCTATCATAATTACCTTTCAATACCAAAGCACCTTCCAGCTCTTCCTTCGTGAAAAAGTTAGCTTCCGTAACCTTGGCATATTCTTTATAGCGGTTAAATTTCCTTCGAAAAAGGGTACTCTGACCATACAAATCATCCCAGTAATGGGCGGGCACAGAGACATAATTCCCAGTATCATCTTTGAAATAGGTGAAAACAACCGGATCTATACTGCGGTTACCGTCAAAGTCCTTGCCATACACCGTAACCGGCCTTTTCTCACTCGGATGATAGAGGTTATTGGCTCCCAGATTCCCTACGGCAAAGTCAATCCTACCATCTCCATTAAAATCACCCGCAACAATACTGTTCCACCAACCCAAATGATTTTCCAAGCCGGTATCAGCAAGTTTCTCCAATCCATTTCCTGTATTCCTGAAAACAGTTATCGGCATCAACTCCCCTACCAAAACCAAATCTACCAATCCATCATCATCAACATCTGTCCAAAGCGCATCAGTGACCATACCCACCTTCCTTAATCCTGGCGCCAATAAATCAGTTACATCTTCCAGCTTGCCTTTATTGTTCCTCAGCAAAATACTTTGATCAGGAAAAGGATACTGCCCAATGGGACTGCGTCCACCAACAAACAGATCCAAATAACCATCCCCATCAAAGTCTGCCACCTTTACCACTGAACCACTGATTTTATCAGCCGCTAAGGCCTGTTGAGAAGATTGGAAATTACCTTTGCCGTCATTGATATACAGCCTGTCAACATATTCCAATGCATCCAAACCGAATTCTGAACTTCCGGAAACGAGGTAAAGATCCAAGTCACCATCATTATCTACATCAAAGAGTACCATGCCCATTTCTTCAAACCGCTTCTCCTCCACTGTTTGAAACAGGTCCACGCCCGAGAAAGTACCTGTTGCATCCTGAAAAAAGATGCGTGGTGAAAAACCGGAAGCACTGCCTACAATGAAATCTTCAAGTCCATTTCCATTGATGTCCCCAACCACTATCCCAGGACCAAATTGGGTGAGTTTATGAGGCAAGGTGCGTTGAATGTTGTAATCTATTTTATCTACTTCCTGATGGACAAAATCAATTCCTTTTGCATAAGAAACTTCTTCTAAAAGGTGAGTTACTTTTTTGGGAGTGAAAGGAAAATCAAGATCCAAGAGTGATTTGGATTGGGCATTTCGATGCTCCAATACAATCAGGTCATTTACTTTTTCAGGACTTAACTTTTCATATTTTCCATCCTGCCAAAAAACTTCCAGTGCCTTAATTCCATCCTGATCTCCAATCCCAAAATGAACGATGTCTTCAACAGCAGACATATATCCCCTCGAAACATGCTGCTCATGGTATTGGAAAGAACCATCCTCCAATCGAAGAACAAGCTTCGCTCCTATACCCATGGGGTTTTGTTGATCTCCCTTCAATTTCACCCTGAGGAAGTTCCTTTTTTGCTTTCGCTGATTGGTTTTATTCTCAAATACAAAAGCAGGATCATTGATGTTATTGACTACGTAATCCAGGTCTCCATCTCCATCAAGGTCAACAAAAACTGCCCCATTGGAAAAGGAAGGTTTATTTAAGCCCCAACTTTCACCCACATCCTCAAAAGTCCAATCCCCCTTATTTCGAAAAGAATAATTAGGGATTTTGACTATTGGAATAGAATCAAGAAGCTGCCTAACGGTTGCCACATTACCCACATCTGCCCGGTAATTGGCAAAATCCTTATCGGTAATATCTCTGGGGAATCCATTGGTAATCAATAAATCCCTTTGACCATCGTTGTCCATATCAACGAAAAGGGGGGACCAAGACCAGTCTGTCTGATATACGCCCGCCATAAAACCAATTTCACTCAAGGGGATCCCAGGGCCATTCCCTACATGCAGCATATTTCTTACATGTTGGTATTCGTATCCCCACTCTTCATTGTTAATATAGACCTGATAGGAATTTTTGGCTATGGTAGTTTTTTTTCTATAGTTGGTTTCACCCAACATATCTAAGGTGATGATATCCAAATACCCATCATTATTATAATCCGCAATATCGGATCCCATGGAAAACATACTCTGATGCCTGATGTATTCCTTGGTCCTATTGGAGAAAGTTCCATCTTGATTATTGATGTATAAAATATCATTGGGCATGTAATCATTGGAAATATAAAGGTCAGGCCAACCATCTTGATTGATGTCAGCTACAGCCAAACCCAACCCAAATCCTTCTATGGTGATGCCCGCCTCAATGGTGACATCGGAAAAGGTACCATCTCCATTGTTTTTATACAGTCTGTCATTATTAATTGCCGAACCATCTGTGATTTTCTCTCTAAAATTTGAAGGGACGCCTTTAACCTGTTCGTTGTTCAGCACATACAAATCCAACAGTCCATCATTGTTATAATCAAAAAAAGTGGCCATCATGCTATTGCCATTTTCAGCAATCCCATAATCAGCCGCCATTTCTTTAAAGTAAGGTTTCCCGTCTTTATCTAAACCTTGATTCACAAAAAGCATATTGGCTCTACGGGCTTTATCCTCATACATGGCCGCACAAACATATATATCCAACCAGCCATCCCCATTGATGTCTACTACCGTTACGCCAGTACTCCATCGGTCCGCGGCAGCTGTACCCGAACTTCCTGTAATGTCTTCAAACTTAAGATTGCCTTTATTCAAGTATAGTGCATTGGGCACTTGATTTCCTGTAAAGTACAAGTCAGGCAATCCATCATTATTAAAATCACCTACAGCGACCCCTCCTCCATTAAAAATATATTCATCGGTCAAAATATTAAAGGTATCCGACTCTATAATCCTATTGTCGAATTGAATACCTGTATCATTTGCGGATTTGAAGACAAATAAGGTGTCTGCCTTTTTGGAACATGCACTGAATAACAGCAATAGGATAATGATTGGTAATCTGAAGAATTTCATACTATTTAACGGGAAGGCTGGGTAAATATCATTTGAAATTAAGATTAAAAAGTAGAATTTCTAAAGTCAAAGACTGATTTTTTTCACACGTATACAAAAATAAAGAGATGGCACAAGTACCATCTCTTTAATCCATTATAGATCTAATAGGTTTTAGAAACCAGGGTTTTGCCTTAATTTATCAGAACCCATCAAGTCAATCTGATTTTGAGGAATTGGAAGCCATTCATCACGGCCTGCGGTAAATACCGAACCACCCAATGCTCCTTGTAAAAGCGTTGCATCCAAAGCCAGATAGAAGTCAATGGCTTCTTTGGCGATACCCCATCTTACCAAATCATAGAATCTATGACCTTCCATACCAAGCTCTAGGTTTCTTTCAAACCTAACCGCTGTTCTGGCAATATTGGCATCAGTCCAAGGCGCATTATACAACTCTACTACATAATTGGCAGCAGGCTGTCCATTGTCTCTCAACAATTCAGAATTTTTAGCACGCTCTCTGACTTGGTTAACCAAAGCTCTGGCGGCTTCAAGGTTACCCAACTCCACTTCTGCTTCTGCTGCCATCAATAGCACATCAGCAAAACGGATAATCAAAAAGTTGATACCGGTATATCCTGGAGTCCAAGAAGAGTTATCTTGGAAAGTACCTTGCTCAGCACGCTGATACACATACTTCTTAGGTGCATAAGGACCACCATTTGGTTGGTTACGTACCCAAGCCTCACCTGGATGGTCTTGCCAATCCAAATAAGGGATACCTCTTCTTCCTACGGTATGATCCAATCTTGGATCCAATGGCCCTGCATCAGGAGTGAAAGGCTGAGCAGAGGTCAAACCCATATCACTTATAACCCTATTAGCCGGTTGGTTGAACGAGTTGTCCAATAATGGTAAACCATTGCTTGTCCTGAATGAATTCACAAAGGTAAAGCTAGGCTGGAAAAACCCACAACAGTTACCAGGACCACTTGGACCGGTATTGTATGGGAAGTTCAAGTCAAACTCTGGGTTGGCGTTATTAACAGTACCTGTACCTGCAGCGGATTGATAAGCCCAAATAGATTCCTGATGGTTATCGTTGGCACCACGGAACATATCGTCATAATAAGGAACAAGGCCATATTTAAGGTTATTACTTGTAACCCCATTGTTAATCACATCATCAAATACCTGCTTAGCTTCAGCATATTTTTTAGCATAAAGCAAAGTTTTGCCCAAATATGCCTTGGCGGCCCAAGAATTCACCCTACCAACCTGAGGCTGCGTATTCGGAAGGTTTTCAGCTGCAAATCTGAATTCAGCCTCGATGAAAGGAAGCATTTCCTGGTCATTGCTTAAGTTGTCAAACTCCTCAGAGCCATAATCCACAGTATGTGGTATTATTGGAACTTTATTGAAGTTTCTATACAATTGGAAATAATAATGCGCTCTCAGGAATCTGGCCTGAGCCTCAAATCCCCTAGCCTGAGCATCTGTTACATCACTTCCTCTAACATCTAATAGCCTGAGTACATTGTTACTTCTTGCAATTCCCTCGTAATTCCCGTTCCAGTTTTCTTCGAGAATATTAATTGTTGAAAATGCCTCATACCTTTGAATAGGATTAATAGTTACAAAATCTCCTGGGTCGGTTCCTTTGTTAGCATCTCCACCTCTAATACTTCCCCATACCCAGTTGGAAGGAGAAGCCAAACGCTGAAACCTACCATTTACTTGGGAATAAGCAGCAATCAAAGCCGCATCAATACCAGCCAAGGATGATAATTGTGCTTCAGATAACTGGCCCACCACTGGCACTTCTAAGAAGTCCTCACAACTTGATGCAAACAACAGCGTTCCTGCTGTGAGCATCGTAGCCAATTGAATTTTAAATCTTTTCATATTTCAGTAATTACTTTTGAGATTTTCCTCGTTAACAAAATGTTTGATACATTGTTTGACTTAGAAGCTTAAATTTAAACCTACAGTATACTGTCTGGTCACTGGGTAGTTTCCTACGTCAATACCATAAGCCAAGTCAACGTTACCACCAACCATTGGATCCAATCCGTCGTATCCGGTAATGGTAAACAAATTGTTACCGGCAACAAATACCCTCAATCTTTCCAATTTCCATCTTTGCAACAAGTTATTAGGCATGGTATAACCTAAAGTAAGGTTTTGAAGTCTCAAGAAGGAGCCATCCACCACGTAATAACTGTTTTCTACACCTGATGTACTGAAGCTAGCTGTTTTATCAGCCACTGGTACATTAGTGTTAGGATTATCAGGAGTCCAGGAATCCAACAACCTTCTCGATACAGCTGCACCTTCAAATGTTGGGAAGAAGTCAGTAAACCATCTCCACTGTGCCCAAATCTTGTTTCCTGCAGTTCCGAAGAAATAGGCTGACATATCAAAGTTTTTGTAAGCAACTGTGAAGTTCAAACCTCCGGTAAATTTTGGGACCGGAGAGCCCAAGAACTGTCTGTCATCTGGCGTGATTCTACCGTCCCCGTCGGTATCCACATACCTGAATCGACCAGGAGCAGCACCATCTTGGGCAGCATGGTTAGCTACTTCCTCCGCATTTTGGAATAATCCATCCACTACATAACCGAAGAAGGAAGAAATGGGTTGACCCACTTGGTTTCTAATTGGACGAATACCCCTAAAGGCAGGATCTGCAGCACCACCAATGATAAAGTCAATACCCGGTGCCAAGAACCTGATTTCGTTTTTTAGGAAACCACCATTCACTTGAAGGTCATATCTCCAGTCAGAAGAAAAATTACCTTTGGTAGCGATGGTAATGTCCACACCACGGTTCATCATTTCACCAATATTTACAGCTGGTGCCGCCGCATTAAATCCAGCAACAGCTGCAATTGGAACTTGGAACAATAGATCTCTTGTATCTTTTTGCCACAAATCGACAATTACATCCAACCTACCGTTAAAGGCAGTACCATCAAATCCAATGTTTTTGGTTACAGCAGTTTCCCATCTCGCATTTGGGTTACCAATCCTGGTTCTTCTGAATCCGATAATAGCTGAACTATTGGTACCTGCGATATCATAAGATGAAGCACCTAAGTCACCCCCGAATAAGGAGAATTGGTTGTTAGGATCCACGTTATTGGAGTTACCCATCTGACCCCAACCCCCTCGGATTTTCAAATCATCCAACCAAGTCGCTGAAGACATGAATTCCTCTGAAGACAACCTCCATGCAGCAGAGAAAGCTGGGAAAGTACCCCATCTGGTGTTTGGACCAAACCTGGAGGAACCATCACGTCTTACAACCGCACTGAAGATGTATTTGTCATTGTAGATATAATTCACCCTACTGAAGTAAGACAAGAAATTTACACCTAAGAACTGGCTAGAATTTGCAATCCTAGTGGCAAAAGGCAAGTTGGAAATGGTAATAAAGTTAGGGTCCTCTGAGAAAGGATTCTGGCCTGTAGTATTCATACTTCTACCAGCACCTGTATTCAAAGCCTCTTGACCTAACAATATATCAAATTGATGTCTGTCAATAGTCTTTTTCCACTGTGCTGTATTGGTCATAACCCACTGCATGCTGTAACCTGAAAACTCATTGTATCCAAAAGCTGAATTGTTTTCAGAGTTTTCATACTGCAATCTAGAGAAACCTACACCATAGAAATTGTTGTATTGACCACCAATAGAAGTCCTGATAACCAAATCCTTAATGGGCTCGTATTCAGCATATACGTTTCCAAAAGCATTGGCGTCGAAATTGCGGTTATCTCTCAAACCATCCCTGTTAGCTACAGGATTTCTTGGGTTGTTAAAGCCTCTGGCTGCTGTACCGGCCCAACCTCCAAATTCATCACGGACTGGAATCATAGAAGGCATACGGAAAGCCTGCAAGATGTCATTCTCATCCTGAGCTACCCTTTGTCCACCACCAGCGCCAGTCTGACCCAATCTTTGGATGTAAGTCGCTTGGAAGTGTTGGCCAACACGAATTTTGCTTCCGATATCATGCTCGGAGTTTGCTCTTAGAGAGATTCGTCTAAAATCATTGTTCAACAAGATACCGGCTTGCTCCTGAATACCTAAACCTAAGAAGAACCTGCTAGTGGCTGATCCACCTGAGAAGCCTAGGGAATGTCTTTGAAGAGGTGCTCTTCTTGTTACAGCATCATACCAATCTGTACCTTCTCCTGTAGCAGCTCTCACCAACTGATGAACCGGACCTCTTCTTGGATCAATATTGTATAGTGCTCTTTGCTCTTCTAATTGCGCTGGAGTAAGAGGACCTGGAACGCCTGCTGCACCACCCACGTTGATATAGTAAGGCAATACAGGTCTAGGTCCATTACCTAATTGTGGGTGACCAAAATTAGGGGCACGGCCATCAATTCTGGCCTGATTGGCTTCAGCTAACCAGGTAACATCTGCATATTCCTGTGGATTGGTCATGTCCAAACCTCTTCCTGGATCGGTAAAGCCTACCATACCATTGTAATCAAATCTCAATTTCTGTGCCCTCTTGCTACCTCTCTTAGTAGTGTATACAATTACACCGTTAGCTGCCCTAGCACCATAAATGGAAGCAGCTGCAGCATCTTTAAGGGTAGTGACTGATTCAATATCATCAGGGTTCAAGAAATCTGTATTGGTAGTTGGCACACCATCCACGATGTAAAGTGGTTCGTTACCACCGAAAGCACCAAAACCACGTACCCTGATCTGGGAAGCGGTACCTGGCTGACCATTGGTTACCACTGTAACACCTGCAATCCTACCTTGTAAGGTCTGCTCGATATTACCTGTTGGAATGATCGTCAGATCTTTAGGGTCTACTGTTGAAATAGCACCTGTAGTTTCTCTACGTGCATCAATTGTATAACCCGTAACGATCAACTCTGTCAAAGTCCTTTCGTCAGGTTGCATACTCAAATTGATAATAGAGCGGTTACCTACCATTTGCTCCACAGTCCGATAACCTATAAAAGAAAATACCAATACGGCATTGTCACTTGGGACATTGAGGGAGAATTTTCCGTCAATATCAGTGGCAGTACCTGTGGTAGTTCCTTTCACCAAAACGGTAACTCCTGGTAAACCGTCCCCGAATTCATCCAGGATCGTACCTGTCACCGTTCGCTGTGCCATCACTGTGGCACTCGAAAGCACTAAGAGTAGTAAAAATACACTTAGACTTTTGTAAAGTTTTTCCATAAACATAAATTGATTGGGTAATAATTATTAATTGATAAGGTTTGAAAGCAATTAATTTTTTTGATAATCATGCAATCGTTTGCAAACAGCTGCAAAATAATTGCAATAGTTTGCAGAGTATTTTTTCTGTTTTTCTATTGCTGATTATACCTTAGCAGCCTTAACTGCTAATCTACTGTTTTGGACAAATTTTGACCAAAACGCCTGTTTTTTTTGTTTGCTAAATCGATTTTGTTATCCAGTGAATAAATAAGGGGGTATGGTCATAGGCAGAGATTTTAGGTTTATTGTCATTGAACATAGTCGCATTATAAGGATAAGGAAATTAAATCGCAATCAAATTCTGCAATTTAACGTCATAAAAGTGAAATGTTAGGTTTTTACACTCCACAGCAACTAATTTAAGAGAATATTGATTAATTCAAAAATTTTTATCAAAATTTCATTTTTGGATTTTTTTCATAAATGTCACCTATTAAAAAAAAACTTTGAGAAAAGAAATCATTTGAACAACTCCATAAACTCCCTTTCCTCTCGGAATGGTAAAAAAAGGATATCCTGAAGCGCTCTTTCTTTAAGAAAAGCGGATTGCTCCACTGCTTTTCGAAGGTTTTCAAATAATGCCTGCCTGTCCCGGTTGACCGCTGCAATCATTGCCAAACCATAAAAGCCATAACCATACTCCCTATTGGCCTGCACACTTTCTTCAAAAGCAACGCTGGCCTGAAAAAAATCCTCGGCTAAAAAATACGCCAAACCCTTGTTAAATAGATTAACTTCATCCTCCTGCGCCCTGTTCAAACGGATAGTGGCCAACTTGTAATCCCCATTTCTGATATCCAAAGCCCCGCGCAAACCTTCATTGTATCTTAGAAATTCGTCATTTTCACTCCTTTCCAATCCGGAAGCTTCGGATATGGCCACATAGGCATCGAAATAATCCTGCCTCAATATCAATCCACGTCCTAAATTGTGCATGGCAACGGACGTAGGCCTGATCCTATTGGACTGGCGAAACATGTCTATTGCCCGATTGATCAGCTCATTCCTTTGTCTTATATCCAGCTCCCGCTGGGCTTGATTGAGGTACACTACACCCAAATTATTATAAGTCATCTCGGAGGGATACAGCTCAGTCAATTTCCTGTAAATAGCTTCTTTCTCATGTAACCTTCTGGCGTTTTGCCCCACATAAATCAATTGCTCCATGCTCAGATCACTCAAGGGCTTATTTTCTCTAAGCAAACTGTAGACGTTTGCTGCTACTTCGGGATTGCTTAATTGAGAATTTTCCAATACCACAGTAATTTTGCCACCCCTCAATTTGGGGAAAATATCCCTGGCAACCTGAGCAAATGTTCGAAGCCGCTTCATTTGGGCAAGTTGTGCCTCATACCCGATCTCCCGCTGAAGAATATTATAGTAGGATTCCTTCTCTTCCTCTTTCAGCTGATTATTAGTGCCTAATAATAACCTGAAATCAAACCAATCTTGCCGTCTAAAATCTGTAGTAGTGGGGACGGTCCTTAATGCGCTTTCAGCATATAATATAGATTTCAATTGGGTTGCCCTCCTCTGCGAAAGATCCGGCTGGCGCAATTCTGAAGTTTCAGGAGAATGCAAACCTATGATCTTGATTTCTTTAATGCGGAAGCCAGGCTCTCCATTTCGAAGCAATTGACTTAAATTGGATGGAAGCCCAGCAGCATTCAAATTAGCAGAACCCAGACCAAATGGGATCAAAAAATCCCGCTCCTCTTGAAGGTTGATAGTAGAAAAATCCATTAACATGTACCTGCCAATCTCCTCAATGGGTTCGTCCGGTGTAATCTGTCCCATTCTGGCCAAAAGAGGAGCAGTATTCAAACCTTTGGCCAATTGCTTTCCTTTTACCTTAAAAGGTTTCTCTTTTTTTTCCACCTTTGCATTCATCACAAGTGTTCCCCTTTCCATCCCTGGCAAAAATGGGAACACAATATTTCTTTGAACTCTTGTCTCTGAATTTGAGGCATTATACCTGCCATCAAAGGCAACGAATTCACCGAGGTTCAATACCCGATCTCCATACTGATATTCCGGGACAAAAGTTATCCTTGTATCGGCGCCTAAATACTTTATAGGGAGCGGCCCCTGAATATTTACCCTTATTGAATCTCTGTGCAAGACAAGGGACTCAGGTTTGGCAAAAACACCATCCAACAGATTTTCATACTGATTTAATTTTGGACTACATTGAAAACCTACTGCACTTAATGCAATAACCCACAAAAAATTCCTTAAATCTTTAAACATAATGGCACATTATTGGCTTTGTATTTTATTGAAATTTATTTCTTATCTTTAACCGACAAAAGGACACCAACTATTATGAATAAAATCAAATTGTTTTTTGAAGAAAGGGCCTTTGGGGTTTGTTCCAAATTGGGAGAGAAGTTCAACTTCCCAATTGATAGTATTCGGCTGTTTTTTATTTACAGTTCATTTATCACCTTAGGCTCGCCCATCATCCTATACGTCAGCATGGCAATGATGATGAAAGTTAGGAAATATTTGAGGAAGATGAACAATCCTGTGTTATTTGATTAGCTTTTCAAAAAGGTTTTTCTTCTTTTGACATAATATTCCCAAAGCAGGAATTTTATTTCTCCGTTCCGCTTACACGTTTTATTTTGGGATAAATCAGAATAACCTTTGATTCTGCCAAGATCTTGATGGGCCCTGAATACCATTTTGGCATGGTCTAGACTACCCCTAATCAAAAACACAAAGGCAGCCAAGGCATCCAAGACTATCCTGGCAGGATACACCTTTTTCCAGTCTCTCCTGGGAAGATTCTTTTTCAAGGTAGCCAAGTTGTTTCTGAAATTCAGATAGGTTTTTTTTGGGTTAGATCGGGCCAAGGTCGCGCCGCCTACATGGTAAACCCTGACCACACCATGATATTTGAATAAATAGCCCTCACAGCGCAAGCGCCAGCACCAATCTATCTCTTCCATATGGGCAAAAAATGAAGCATCAAAACCACCACTTTTATGAAATATTTCGGATTGAATAGCCATACAGGCACCGGAAACCCAATCCACCGTGATTTCATCGTCATATTGCCCCATGTCTTTTTCAATGGTATCAAAAAATCTCCCCCTGCAATAAGGATAACCCAACGCATCAATAAACCCTCCACCTGCACCGGCATGTTCAAAATGGTCAGGTTGCCTATAAGATAAAATTTTGGGCTGCACTCCTGCGACATTTGGGCGCGATTCCAGGTATTTGATCAAGTCTACATCCCAGTCTTCGGTTACTTCAACATCTGAGTTGAGCAGGATATAATACCTGTACTTCCCCTGAGTGCTTTTTAAAGCTTCATTATAGCCTCCGGCAAAACCAAAATTCTGTTTCAAAGAAATAAGTCTTACCTGAGGGAAATTTTCTTTCAGAAGATCAATAGAGTTATCTGAACTGGCATTGTCTGCCACATAGACTGGAAATGCAGAATGCCTGATTACACTTGGCAAAAACTTCTGTAAGGTTCCCTCTCCATTGTAATTCAATATGATGATGGCAGCCTTTTGCATCAAAACATATTCCCGAAATCCATACCGGGGATGTTTGGCATCATGCCATCTGTAGCAGACTTCAACTCCTCTTTGATTTTGACATCAATAGATTCCATCGCCTTGTTGGTGGCTGCCACTATCAGGTCTGCAAGCATTTCCTTATCGGCCACATTGACAAGGGAGTCATCCATCTGAATGTCGACTACTTTCCTGTTGCCGTTCACCACTACCTTAACCATTCCTGCACCGGACTCTCCTTCTGACTTAAGGTGAACCAATTTGGCTTGGGCTTCTTTAATTTTTGCCTGGGCCTCTTTCACCTTGTTCATTATACTCATGATATCAAACATAGCTAGAATTTTTAGTCTGCAAATATAATGCTTTTCAAAGACTGAACCCATGGACCAGAAAATCGATTTTAAAAGTATTTCCCCGTTTAAAAAAATCTACCACCGCTAATAATAACTATTAAAAAATTTAATGCTTCATTTGAAACAATTTTCAGAATATTTCGAATATACCAAAACCATAACCCTATTAATTTCAATCAACTCAACCATGAAAACCGTAGAAATTATCGCAAAAGAAAATATAAGAGACCTTAAATTTTGCAAAAAAGAAGTGCTACCCACAGCGGAAGAAAGAAAAAAAAGAGGATTCGATCTAAACAGGGCCCAATCATTGGGCAATCTGCTTAAAAATAAAGTTTATATCACTTTCGAAACAGCAGATGAAAAAATCTACCGTGTCCATACCACCATTTGGGCGGTAGGAGCAGAATTTGTATGCCTGAAATCAGATATATGTATCCCCATCAATTGTATTTTGGAAATTGAATGAATAAACCGCAGCTTACCTGCTCTAAACCCCCATATTACCAATGGGGATTTTTTATTTTAACTTTTTGATCAATTCTTCCAAGCTCAAAATTTCCTGCTGACCGGAAGACAGTTTTTTTACACTTACTTTGCCTGCCTCCATCTCATTATCCCCAAGGATAACCACATAAGGAATTTGCTTCTTATCGGCATAAGTGAATTGCTTTTTGATTTTGGCTTGGTCAGGATACAATTCTGCAGTAATCCCTGCCACCCTTAATCCGTTCAAAATCTTTAAGCCATAAGCAAATCCCTTCTGGTCGAAATAGGTGATTAGCACCTGGGTTCTTTCTAGGTTTTCCTCAGGAAAAAGCCCCAACTCGTCCATCACATCATAAAGCCTGTCTACCCCAAAGGAGAATCCTACCCCTGAAACACCATCCAGTCCAAAAACTCCGGTAAGGTTATCATACCTTCCTCCCCCACTCACGGAACCAATGGACACATGATGAACTTTCACTTCAAAAATAGCCCCGGTATAATAGGAAAGACCCCTGGCCAATACCACATCAAAATCCACATGCTCCTGATTTTCCCCATAGGACTGAAGCATGTGAAGCACCTCCTCCAACTCTGCTATGCCTTGAAGACCAATGGCTGAATCTGCCAAATAACTTTTCAAAAAATCTAATTTCGCCTGATTGCCATCCTGAAGGTCAATGATCGGACTAAGCCAATGTATAGCCTCTTGGGTAAAATTCCGCTCCAACAACTCTTCCTGAACCTTCTCCCAACCTATCTTATCCAGTTTATCGATTGCTACACACAACTCCCCCTCTCTTCCTACTTCTCCAATCACTTCTGATAGACCGGTAAGTATTTTCCGATTATTGATTTTTATACTGTAATCCTTCAGGCCCAATTCGGAAAATACACGTTTGATCATCAAAATGATCTCTAATTCACAAAGAAGACTGTCAGTGCCCACCACATCTGCATCACACTGATAAAATTCTCTGTACCTCCCTTTTTGCGGGCGGTCTGCCCTCCATACAGGTTGGATCTGAAAACGCTTGAAAGGAAAACTGATCTCATTCCTGTTCATCACCACATACCTGGCAAACGGAACCGTCAGGTCATAGCGCAAACCCTTTTCTGACACTTTGGGCAAAACTGCAGATGTACCACTTTCCAAATCATCAGAGGCAACGTTCTTTAAAAAATCTCCGCTGTTCAATATTTTAAAAAGCAATTGATCACCTTCATCCCCATATTTACCTGTTAGGGTACTTAGGTTTTCCATGGCAGGTGTTTCTAACTGTTGGAAACCAAAAAGCTTGAAGGTATCCTTGATGGTATCGAGTATGAAGTTCCTTCTGGCCATTTGTAAGGGGCCAAAATCCCTTGTTCCTTTAGGCAAACTTGGTTTCTGAACAGACATAATGAATTTTAATTTTGCGCAAAGGTAAGTAAATTCAAAATTTTATTGTAATTTTGCGCTTCATTTGAGATCATATAAACAGATAAGACGATGGCTGTTACTACTTTAAAAAGAAAATTGAGAAGAAAGAGACAAGGTCAAAATACAAGGGTAATCAAGATCAAACAATTGAGTGCTAAGCCAGTAATCAAAAATGTGGATATTGAAGAGCTGAAAAAAAGCTTCGGTAAATAATTTTGAACCTTCTCAAAAAGAAATTTGAGGGCATCCTTTAGGCAGGTTGCCCTTTTATTTTCCCCTTTTTCCTAATTCCACCACCCGGAGATTTTGTACTTTCCCCTGTGCGACATCAAATAAAAGCATGGTTCGCATCAAGTGAAAACCCTGCTGACCAATAGCACCAGGATTCATATACAGGCAATTTAAATTCCTGTCAAACTCCACTTTACAAATGTGGGAATGCCCACAGATGAATAAACCTGCCTGTGCGGATTTGATCTTCTCCTTTACTCCTTTTGCATATCTCGGAGGTTTGCCTCCAATATGCAGCATCAATACTTTCAGCCCTTCTATTTCAAAGGTCAATTCTTCTGGAAATCTCGACCTTGCTTGGGCATCATCTATATTTCCTGTAACCACTCGAAGTTTTTTGCCTTTTGGTAATTGATCCAAAATACCCAGGTTTCCAACATCACCTGCATGCCAGATTTCATCGGCATGAATCAATTGCTTGAGTACGGCATCATCTATATAACCATGAGAATCTGAAATCAAGGCAATTTTGACCATAACTGAATTAGCTTAGAAATAATCCTTATTTTTGTCTTCATGCAAGTTCAAAATTAAACTCGCCAATAAAAATGAAAACTTATATATCATACCTTCAAATTACTACAATAATTTTTGGCCTTTTATTTTCCCTCGCCTTTATCAATGATGCGCTTGCACAAGATGGTGCCCCTAAGCTAAGCCCTGACAAATTTGAAAAGGAAGCGCAGAAAAAGAAAAGACATGTCATACTGGACATCAGAACTCCTGAGGAAGTTGCTGAAGGCCATATTGAGGGAGCACAGTTTGCTGATTTCCTAGGGGAGCATTTTGAAGAAGATTTAAGCAAGCTAAATAAAAATAGAACCTATTATGTGTATTGCAGATCTGCAAAGCGTACCATTCCAGCCACAGAAAAAATGAAAGAACTAGGTTTTAAAAAAGTGTACATGCTGGAGGGAGGACTCAATAATTGGATGGAAGCTGGCAAACCTGTAGTAAGCTCCCCAAAATAAGCGGAAGATAACCTTTTATCCATTTGTAAATAAAACTTAGAATTTCAAGTCCCCTGTCCAAATGTTTTTTGGATTTGAGGGATTAGTTCCTATTTTTACGCCCGAAAATCTAGTCAATAATGAGAGTTATTCAATTCAGAGAAGCACTAAGAGAGGCCATGTCCGAAGAAATGAGACGCGACAAAAACGTGTTTCTCATGGGAGAGGAAGTGGCAGAATATAACGGAGCCTATAAAGTTTCACAAGGCATGTTGGATGAATTTGGTCCTGACAGGGTGTACGATACCCCGATTGCAGAACTTGGTTTTGCAGGTTTGGGTGTAGGTGCCGCCATGAATGGTCTTAGACCAATTATCGAGTTCATGACTTTCAACTTTTCCTTGGTAGCCATTGACCAAATAATAAACTCTGCGGCCAAAATGTTGGCCATGTCCGGTGGTGCTTATAGTGTACCCATTGTTTTTAGAGGGCCAACAGGTAATGCCGGTCAATTGGGGGCGACTCACTCTTCCAACTTTGAAAACTGGTTTGCCAATACTCCGGGCTTAAAAGTGGTTGTGCCTTCCAACCCTTATGACGCTAAAGGACTTCTGAAGGCATCCATCAGAGACAATGACCCGGTAATTTTCATGGAGTCTGAATTAATGTACTCGGACAAAGGTGAAGTGCCTGAAGGAGAATACCTGTTACCTATCGGTGTTGCTGATATTAAAAGAAAAGGAAAAGATGTAACCATCGTTTCTTTTGGAAAAATGATGAAAGTAGCCTTAGAATCTGCTGAGGAACTTGCCAAAGATGGGATTGAAGCAGAAGTGATTGATTTAAGGACTGTACGTCCTATAGATTATGCAGCTGTAGTGGAATCGGTGAAAAAGACCAACCGATGCGTGGTAGTGGAGGAAGCCAATCCTTTGGCTGCTATTTCCTCGGAGATTGCATACCACCTTCAAAGAAATGCTTTTGATTATCTGGACGCTCCTGTTATCAGGGTCAACTCCATGGATGTTCCGTTGAGCTATGCGCCTACTTACATCGATGCAACAATCCCTAATGTTTCCAGAACACTGGAAGCTGTAAAGCAGGTCATGTATAAATAATTGATTTATCTTTATTTCATAAAAAAACCACTGCTTGGCGGCAGTGGTTTTTATTTTTTATACGGATCAATTCTTTCAGCTTAATTATTATTCATCATAGCTCCTCCGGCACCTTCCCCTCCTTCTTTCACGTCATCATTGCTTACGCCTCTACGCTTTCTTCTACTTGGCTCCATGCTCAATTTTCCAATTCTGTAGTTGAAATTGATCTTAAAGTTCATGTTCCTCATGCCTATTACACTTTGCTGCATGATGTTAGGCGTCTGTAATTCATTTCTGATTCTGAATTCTGTGGTAAAGAAGTTTTCCGCACCAAACCCAATGCTTCCTCTTCTCTCATTAAACTGCTTGTTGATATTCAAGCTGTACATGCCAAATCCGCCTGCTGAGCCCTGTAACTGCACCTGTCTTCCTCTCATAAAAGCAAAGGACTGAAGCTGCCAGTTTTTAGGCAAAGTATAATTGGCAAATAATCTACCACTTAATACAAACCCTTGATTGCTGGCTGCATATAAAGGATCCTCCAAACCATTATTCAGGTCTGCATAATAGCCATCAATGCTGCCATTAAGCGAGAATTTACCGGACAGATTGATATTAGAGAATACAGAGAAACCATATGCACGCTCTTGACCAATGTTTTCAAAAGTGGTAAAGATCACATCATCATCCATAACAGTCCGTACTGGTTGGATCGAACCTGTAGTATTTCGGAAATAGGAAGTGAAGTTTAGTGTCATTCCCTTGGTGAAAGTACTATAGGAAATCTCGTAGTTATCCGTCAACTCAGGATCCAACAAGGGATTACCTTGAGAAATCTGTTGTGGGTTGGCAGCATTGATGTTAGGGTTAAGGAAATTCAAGAAAGGTCTTTGCACCCTTCTGTTGTAGGCAGCCTTAATCATATTTCCTTTTTGAAATTTCCTGCTCAGGTTAAGGCTGGGCACAAATAAACCGTAAGAAGGAATGTCTGTCTCTAACTCTGCATTTCTAAAATCCGCATCAATGGCGGTATATTCATACCTAAGTCCTGCTTTTAATCCGTAATTTTTCAAGATAGTAGCCGTGTAGGAAGCATAGCCCGCGGTTACATTCTGATCATAAGTGAATTCATTGGAGAAAGCAACATCATCAATCTGCACAAACTCTCCGTCTGCACCTTCAGCTATAAAATAAGCAAAATCACTTTGCGCCCTTCTTAGGATATTTTTTGCACCATACTCAAGTATTTGATTTTTTCCTGAGCCTAGAGGGTTCACGTAATCCAATTGTACGGTAAACTCTTGGTTCCTTCCTAAGTTATTGTTTTTGATTCTGTTGAGAATGTCTGTAAAAGTGCCATTGTAAAGGCTGTTCACAAAATCATTGGTCAGGTTGTTTTGGCTATACAAAGAAGAGATACTGAATTCTTTTTGTGGCTTTTCATACGTCTTGGTATAGTTGAAATTTACATCCACGTTGTTATTAAGGTTTCTGATGTCCACGTCTCTTAACAAGGAAGAAACCATTTGATCTTCAAAGAAAGTCTCTGTCAATAGCCCATCCTGTACATTGTTCATGTTCCTTAGGCCAAAACTCACAGAAGCAGTCATAAAATTGTACTTATCGATATCGTAATCCCAACCCAAGTTATACCTACCAAAGATCATGTTATTTCTGGTATCAGCTGATTGAAGGATATTGAGTGTGGTTCCATCAGCATTGGTCACCATTTGGTTATTATCAAATGAGCCAATGATATTGTACCCTGCTCTTCCGAATCCTCCCAGGGTCCAGCCCATTTTACCTTGCTTAAGGTTGGCATTGAGTCCTAAATTGGAACCTCTTAATCCTGCACTGCTATTGATATTTAGCGTTGCTCCCTGAAGGTTGTTTTTCTTGGTCACTATATTGATTACCCCACCAGTTCCTTCTGCATCATATTTGGCAGATGGAGAGGTAATCACTTCTATGGACTTTATTTCTTCTGCTGGAATCTGCTTCAAGGCTTCTGCCACATTGGTAGCCACAATGGCTGATTGCTTGCCATTGATCAAAACCAAAATATTGGAACTACCCCTCATGGATACATTACCATCCATGTCCACAGACAACATAGGTACCCTACGCATTACATCAGTAGCATCACCACCGATAAGGGTTTTGTCGTTTTCCGCATTGTAAATGGTGCGGTCTACTTTCTCTTCAATCAAGTCTCGCTGACCAACCACAGTAACCTCCTCTAAGGCTACCGCTTCACCTACAAGAATGACATTTCCTAGGTCATAAACCGGATTGCTCTCTGAAATCACAATTTCAGAAGTCAGATAACGGTCAAAACCCAATAGGTTGATTTGAATTTGATAAGTACCGGCGCCAAAATTGGAGAGTACAAATTCTCCCTCAAAGTCTGCCACGGCACCTGCTTTGGTTTGACCGCCCTCAGCATCCAATAAAGCTACAGTAGCATAAGGGACGGGTGCATCGGTTCCTTTCTCAAGGATTTTACCGGTAATTTTAAAAGCTGGCTTTTCCCCTTCTTTGACTTGGGCATATGCCGACTGTTGGCCAAAAATGGCAAGAACTGTGAAAACGGTGAATAATAATTGGTTTATCTTTTTCATCTCTGCAGTGTTGCGGATAGTTTACAGCAACAAAGGAAAGATGAAGTTATTTCAAAAGAAAAAGTGATAGACCAGCCCCCCTTTTTTCTCGACAAAATGTAGGCTTTCATAGATAAAGCAAAAAGCTTTGATAGAAAACCAAACTTTATCTTCTATAAGCGGTAATTCATCGGCTTTATCAGGGGATTGGTAGATACTTTTGGCGAAAGCGTAAAATTTTATTTTAGTTTACTGAAAATTCACCTACATTAAAGCTATGGAAAGCAGCGGCTTAAAGAAAAATGTCACCATTTTAATCCACATTCTGGCCTGGCTGGTCATCGGCCTGGTGCTGTTTGTCCTCTCTCCCTTATCTGCAGGAGTAGAAAGGCCTATAGAGTTTTGGATCAAACAAGCCATCATGTTTTCTTTCCTGATCGGCATATTTTATTTCAATTATGGGTATCTGATTCAGCACACCTTATTTAAGAATAAAACCTCCCTATTTCTTGTAGTCAATTTAGTGGCCGGGCTAGGATATGTGGGATTGTTGATCTTATATGATGACTTGGTAGGTATGCCGGAAATTATGCACAGGACTTTCAGACCGGATGTTCCCTACACCCCAAGGCCAAGAAACTACTACTGGGATATTTCTCATCTCTTGGTGTTTTATATGTCAGTAGGTATCAGTACCAGTATCGCTACCGTCCAAAAATGGCAGGAGGATGAAAAAATCAGGTTAAAACTGGAAAAAGAAAAAACCAACTCTGAACTTTCTTACCTAAAGGCACAGATCAACCCCCATTTTTTCTTCAACACTTTGAATAACATTTATTCTTTGACCAATATTGATGTAGAGAAAGCCAAAACTGCCTTACTGAAGTTATCCAGAATGATGCGGTATGTCCTCTATGAAACAGAAAAAAACCAAACCCTGCTATCCAAAGAAATTGATTTTCTAAAGGATTTTCTGGAGTTGATGAAAATGAGGCTGACTCAAAAAGTAAAACTGGACATTCATTTGCCAGAAAAAGTCAGCGATGTAGAGATCGCCCCCATGTTGCTATTGCCCATTGTCGAAAACTGCTTCAAACATGGCGTAAGCTCGCAGCATGAAAGTCATATTTTAATCCGCTTGGAAAAAACCGGCCATGAACTTCACTTGGAAACCAAAAACACGATTTTCAAATCAAGTGAAAACACACCGGAAGGAAGGGCCAGCGGAATCGGTTTGATCAATACCATGAGAAGGCTGGACCTGCTATACCCGGGGAAATATACCATGACCATTGACAAGATAAACCCTGAGAATGAATATAGACTCCATTTAATCCTTAAAATCAAATGAAAATCCGCTGTATAGCAGTTGACGATGAGCCCTTGGCTTTGGATTTGATCAGTAAATTTATTGAACAGACCTCTTTTCTTTCCTTAGAAGCAAAATTTGACAATGCCATAGAAGCCTTAGGTTACCTCAATCAAAATGAGGTGGATCTTGTTTTTCTTGATATTCAAATGCCGGATTTATCAGGGATGGAATTAGCGAGAATATTAGAAGGAAAACAAACACAAAAGAAACCAAGAATCATTTTTACTACGGCCTACAATCAATTTGCCATTGAAGGTTATAAGGTAGATGCCCTGGACTACTTGTTAAAGCCTTTTAGTTACGAAGAATTTCTAAAAGCATCCACCAAAGCTTTTCAATATGTCAAGAAAAACAATGAAACAAAGCTGGAAAGCACGGTGCCTACAAGTCCTTCGGGGGATTTCATTTTCCTAAAAGTAGAATACCAATTGGTCAAGGTAATGCTTCAGGACATCACCCATATTGAGGCATACAAAGATTATGTAAAAGTATATTTAAAGGACAAAAAAAGTCCGCTACTTTCCCTTGCCAGCATGAAAAACATGGAAGAATTGCTTCCTGTTGAAAGGTTTATGCGGGTACACCGTTCTTTCATCATTAATTTAGACCATATTGATTCCATCGCCAGAAATGTGGTCAATATAGGCGGTCATCAAATTGTAGTAAGTGATAATTATAAAGACAACTTCCAGAAGTTTTTAAGCAAGTGGATAGGTTAATCAAACCCTACCCATTTCAGAAGAAAAGCGATTTTTCAAACCTAGAAAGGAGAAGAAAATTTCAAATTCAGTTTTTTGGAATTAGAAAAAAGAAGTTTATTCTTAACTTTTAGTCAAAAATCCCGTAAATTTAAAAGAGCCTATCGTTGCAAAAAAGCATAAATTACCCCTATGAACGAGGAACAAAAGGCCTTTATGAAAATGGCAATTGATCTGTCCAGGTCAGGAATGGAGTCCGGAAAAGGAGGTCCTTTTGGCTGTGTAATCGTCAAAGATGGAAAAGTCATAGGTATAGGTTCCAATTCCGTTTTGGAAACCAATGACCCAACCGCCCACGCGGAAATTGTGGCAATAAGAGATGCTTGCCGTAACCTTGGCCATTTTCAATTGGACGGCTGTGAGGTTTATACTTCATGTGAACCATGTCCTATGTGTCTTGGCGCCATTTACTGGGCCAGGCCATCCAAAGTCTTCTTTGCCAATGACAAAAAAGATGCTGCAGAGGCAGGTTTTGATGATGACTTTATCTATCAAGAACTGGATTTAGCCTATGGCGAAAGAAAAATTCCTTTTGAGCAAGGAATGCGTGAATCTGCCAAACAGGTTTTTCAAGAATGGGTTTTAAAAGAAAATAAAACATTGTATTAAACAAAAAACAAAAGCAACCATGAAAAGAGTAACACTAATCCTACTAAGCGTCATTTTTTTGGCCTCCTGTGCCAAAGAGAAAAGTGTTGAGGAACGATATGTCTATGAAGGTGATAAAGTGGTAGATGTAGAAACAGGTGACGAGTATTATATGGAAGAAGAAGGTGAAATCACTGTTATTCATAGTGATGGAACGATGGAGATCATTGCTGTAGAAGAGACTCCCTTCTTTGAAACTGCCTTATCTGAGGAATTTCTAAGATCTATGGAGCGCAATCTAGAAGACAGAAAGTTGAAGCTACTGGAGGAAAAAAGAGACAAAATTAGAGATGTTAGACGCTCAAGATATGCCCATATGGCTGATGATGAATTGCTCAGCCAATTCAAACAGGCCCATAAAGATCAATTGGACCTTAGCAGGCAGATTGATATGATAGCAGAGTTAATAGACAGAGGGGTAATTGCAGAAGATGAAGCACCCATTATGCTGGAAATCTCTCCCGAACTAATAGACTTTGATGTGGAACTGGAAGAACCTATTGAGAATTAAACATCCATTTTAAAAGCATTTAAAACCCAGACATCCTCTGGGTTTTTTTAATGTGATCAAAATCACCATTTTTAATGATTAAGACACTTATTTTTATTGTATAAATAAACCCATAAAACCATGAGCCACTATCAAGTACTGATCATCGGTGGGGGTACAGGAGGAATTACTGTAGCTGCCCAACTTAAAAGGAAAAATAAAGCTTTATCCATTGGATTAGTTGAACCTTCAGATACGCATTATTACCAGCCCGCCTGGACCCTAGTCGGTGCCGGAACTTACGATTTTGAGGCTACAAAAAGAAAAGAAGCTGATTATATCCCTAAAGGCGTTGACTGGATAAAAGATTTTGCCACTGGGTTTGACCCGGACAAAAACACAGTATTGACCAAGTCTTCCGGGAATTTTACTTATGATTATTTGGTGGTGGCGCCTGGGTTAGTAATGGATTATAGCTTACTCCCAGGTTTGGAAGAAGCCATGAAAACAGATTCAGTAGGCAGCGTTTATACTGACCCCAAAAAGTTTTGGAGCATGCTAAGTAATTTCAAAGGTGGAAATGCTGTGTTTACCCAAGCCAACACACCAATCAAATGTGGGGGTGCTCCTCAAAAAATCATGTACCTTTCTGAGCATTTCTTAAGGAAAAAAGGCATTCGAAATGACAGTAATGTCATCTTTGCTACTCCTGGAACAGTTATTTTTGGAGTAAAAGAAATTGCCAAAACCCTAAGCAAAATCATTATTGATCGGGACATCATTTTTAAAACCTATTACGCGCCCATCAAAATCGATGCAGAAAATAAGGAAATCACTTTCCGCTTTATGAACAGTCACCTTCAAAACTGCGCCATGGTAGTGGATAATAAGATAGGTGAAGACATAGTTGGTGAATCGGATATCAAGATGAAGTACGACATGCTGCATCTAGCGCCTCCGCAAAGGGCCCCTGATTTTATCAGAGATTCTGCACTGGCTCTTCAAGAAGGCCCAAATAAGGGATGGGTAAGCGTTGACATCAATACCTTACAGCATACCAAATATCCAAACGTATTCGGCTTGGGAGATGTAGTAGCCCTTCCTACGGCAAAAACTGGAGCTGCTATCAGAAAACAAGCCCCTGTGGTGGTGGGAAATATCCTGCATTTGATGAAGGAAAACTCCCTTGACAAGCCCATTTATGAAGGCTATTCCTCCTGCCCTTTGGTCACTGGCTATGGTAAAATGGTATTGGCTGAATTCAAATATAATAATGTCCGTGACAGTGACCCCATCATTTCCAAATTTGTAGATACGACCAAGGAACAGTTTTCCATGTGGTTACTTAAAAAATATGGCCTGCCTTTCATGTACTGGAATCTAATGCTCAGAGGAAAGGCCTAAGATAAGACTTGGCAACCAGCGCTGATTGAATTCATCCCTTGAGCCTCTGTTCAAGGGATGTTTTTTTATCCACTCCAACCGTATAAAAGCTCAAGGGGATTTCCATATTTTTGCTTATTTGCAATTGTTTAATCTATGTTTCCATGAGAGCATTTCTCTTCATTTCCATCTTTCTATTACAGCAACAAGCATTTTCACAAAAGCTGAGCATTTTGGATATGGAAACCGATGTCCCTTTGGAATTTGTAACCGTATACGATAAGCTATCCGGCCAAGTAGAGGTTTCTGATGCTGATGGCCAGGTCAATCTGACTGCCTTTGGAGATTTTGAGGCTTTGGAATTCAGGCTTTATGGGTACAAAACACTTGTTAAAAGTAAAACAGCTATAGCATCAGAAAACTATATCATCCTCCTATCCCCGAGCTTAATTTTCCTCCAACAAACGGTAGTCTCCGCTACGCGTTGGAGCCAGGACAGAAAAGAAATTCCTTCCAAAATCACAACCATTTCGAGAGAAGACCGGGAATTACTCAATCCACAAACAGCGGCAGACCTGTTGGGAATATCAGGGGATGTCTTTATCCAAAAAAGTCAACAAGGGGGTGGGAGTCCCATGATCAGGGGCTTTTCCACCAATAGATTGCTTTATACCGTAGATGGAGTCCGGATGAATACTGCCATTTTCCGAAGCGGAAACCTTCATAATGTCATCTCATTAGATCCATTTGCCACGGAAAGTACTGAGGTATTTTTTGGACCAGGATCGATTATTTATGGTTCTGATGCTATTGGTGCGGTTATGAGTTTTCAGACCTTACAAGCAGAATTGGTAGAACCAGGGCAACAAAAAATACGGGGAAGTCTTACGCTTAGGGGAAATACAGCGAATGATGAGCTAACAGGACATATCCATCTCAAATATGGTGGAAAGAAATGGGCCGGCGTGAGTAGCTTTTCCCGCTATGACTTCGGTGACCTAAGAATGGGAAGCAGAGGACCTGAGGAATTTTTAAGGCCTTCTTACGTGGTGAGAAACGAAGGAGTGGATGAACTACGACCTAATCCCAATCCCCGTATCCAAGTTCCCACGGGTTACCAACAACACAACTTAATGCAAAAGTTGCGGTATACCCCCAATGAAAATTGGGATATTCAATACGCTTTTCACTACTCCGAGACCTCTGATTTTCCACGATTTGATCGCTTGATCAGGTTTCGGCCCAATGGTCAGCCCCGATCTGCAGAATGGCTGTATGGACCACAGATTTGGATGATGAACCACTTAAAGATCAACCATCAGGGCAGTTCCCGAATGTATGATCAGATGACGCTGAGTTTGGCGCAACAGCGGTTTGAAGAAAGTAGAATTGATAGGAATTTTAATGATGTATTAAGAAGGACACGGGAAGAAAAAGTAGATGCATATTCCCTCAACCTTGACTTTCTAAAAGAGTGGAAGGAAAGAGATGCCAAGCTATTTTATGGGGCTGAGGCAGTTGTCAATGATGTTAATTCTACCGGGTTTGATCAAAATATTTTGGATGGCAGTATCAACAGGGCTGCGTCTCGTTACCCCAATGCCACCTGGAGTTCTCAAGCACTTTACGCTACCTATCAACAGCGCCTATCTGCGAAATCCCTGTTACAAAGTGGCATCAGGTACAGTCGCTTTACGCTGGATGCAGACTTCCGGCAAAACCTGGAATTCTATCCTCTCCCTTTTGAAGAAAGCAATAACAGAGAAGGTGCTTTCAATGCCAGTTTGGGCTGGGTTTTTACTCCTGCTGACAGCTGGATCGTGCATGCCAATGCTTCGACAGGGTTTAGGGCCCCTAATGTGGACGATATTGGAAAAGTATTTGATTCGGAACCGGGGGCAGTAATGGTACCCAATCCCGACTTGAATGCAGAATACGCCTATAACCTGGAACTAAACGCCGGAAAAATCATTTCCGAGTCTGTCATGATCGATGTCACTACTTACTATACCAGGCTCAATAATGCCTTGGTAAGAAGGGAGGCTACTTTAAATGGACAGGACAGTATTTTCTATGATGGAGAACTCAGTAGGGTACTCTCTTTGCAGAATGCTGCTTTCGTAGAAATTTTGGGGATTCAGGCTGCACTGGAAATAAAATTCAACAGACATTGGAGTTTCTCTTCCAAAATAAATATGCAAAAAGGAACAGAAGAGACAGATGATGGGCAGCAGAGCCCTTCCAGGCATGCTCCTCCAACATTCGGAGTGAGCAGGCTGGAATACAAAAATAGAAATTTAAGGATACAATTATTCAGCGAATATGCCGGTAGTTTCCGCTTTGACCAACTGCCTTTAGAAGAACGAGGAAAGCCTGAATTGTATGCCATAGATGAAAACGGCAACCCGTTCAGTCCTTCTTGGGCTACCATTAACCTAAAAGCCAATTACCGGGTCAATAAATCCATCAGCATCTCATCTGGCTTTGAAAATATTACCGATGTAAGATTCCGAACCTACAGTTCAGGTGTTGCCGCTCCGGGAAGAAACTTTATTTTAGCCCTGACGGCTAATTTATAAATTAACGTTTGATCAATACATCTGCAGAAGGAGCCCTTCTATTGGCGCGGGGTTTATCATGGATGAAGGTGTAGAAAAACAATCGTCCAGACATCCCATCTTCCGCATAAAACATTTTACTCATGCCATCGTGGACCTCATACAGTGTTTCCAAATCTTGTCTGCCCAGCCAGTCTTGGTCCAAACTTCTGAAAACGGTATTCAATGGAACATAAGACATGTCATCTTTTTGAATCATCACAGGTGATTGAAAACTGCCATTCTGCACTTTAGCTTTGCCAAAGTAGCATGTGCTTTTGCCATCCCTTATGATACTAATTACCACATCATGTTCTCCATTAGGTACGGCACTTGCACCTCTTTCATTAAAAACATTGTAGTAACCTACATAGCAATTGTCTTCTTGCTGGGCCATTACTGAAAAAGCACCTAACAGTGCAAAGAATAACAGGGCACTCATTCTCATAATTTTCATAAAATAATAGTTTGTTGTTTGAACTCATGTAATTTTAATAAAAATTGTCTGAATTTCAGGTAAAAAAGATAAAGTAATTTGAAGGTAATATGATCGAAGTTTTACAAGATTATGCTGTCTCCTTAGGTCCTGTCAAGTCCGCTTTAGCAGCTACCCTTTTTACATGGCTAATGACTGCCCTGGGAGCTGCCATCGTGTTTTTCTTTAAAGAAATCAATCGTGCAGTATTTGACACCATGTTGGGCTTTACCGGCGGTGTCATGATGGCGGCATCTTTTTGGTCTCTCTTGGCTCCCAGCATTGATTATGCAAAAGAACAATATACCGACTTTTTCTGGATGCCCATTGCGGCGGGATTTTTACTGGGCGGATTGTTCATTTTTGTGATTGACCGCTTTTTACCGCATTTGCACATCAATTTCGGAAAAAGAGAGACCGAAGGGATACAGACCAGCTGGCAAAAATCCACTTTGCTCCTCTTGGCCATAACCCTGCACAATATTCCAGAAGGTTTAGCCATCGGCATTTTATTCGGAAAGGCAGCCATGAGTATGGATAGCACAAGTCTTGCTGCTGCCATAGCTTTGACCATAGGGATTGGCATTCAAAATTTCCCTGAAGGTATGGCCGTATCCATTCCCATCCGAAGAAGTGGGGCCTCGAGATTAAAAAGTTTTTGGTACGGTCAACTGTCTGCTACCGTAGAACCTATAGCAGGGGTGATAGGAGCCATTGCCGTTTTCTACATGACCAATATCCTGCCCTATGCGCTTTCTTTTGCTGCCGGAGCGATGATTTACGTGGTGGTCGAAGAAGTAATCCCAGAGACACAAAGAGATAAATATACAGATTTAGCGGTATTGGGATTCATGCTGGGCTTTGCATTGATGATGGTATTGGATACCGCATTGGGATAAACCATATAAAATGGAAAAAGAAATTGTTTTTGGAATTCTTTTATTGGCCATCGGGCTTTTTGCCTGGGGAAAAATCCGTTATGACCTTGTGGCCCTAATTTGTTTGCTTTTGCTGGTACTCACCGGTCTGGTACCAGCAGAAGAATCATTTGTAGGATTCTCCCATCCTGCAGTCATTACAGTGGCCATGATTCTGGTGGTTAGCCATGGACTTTCCCGATCCGGATTGATTGAATGGATAGCCAGATGGATGATGGAAAAAGAGTTGGGCTTTACCTTCCAATTGGCCATCCTTTGTGTGATGGTGAGCTTGGCCTCTGCATTTATGAACAATGTTGGCGCGCTGGCCATGACCATTCCCTTGGTCATTCACATTGCCAATAAAAGTGGACATTCTCCCTCCGCATATTTGATGCCCATCGCCTTTGCCTCACTTTTGGGCGGGATGACCACCCTTATTGGTACCCCTCCCAATATCATCATTTCCACTTTTCGATCCAGTCATTCAGGCGCTGATTTTGGCATGTTTGATTTTAGCCCTGTTGGTCTGGGATTAACCTTTATTGGCCTCTTATTCATCATTTTGGGAGGATGGAGATTAGTCCCAAAACGACTACCTAAAGGAGATGATAATGGCAAATTCAATATAGAGGAATACATCACAGAAGTAGTGGTGACTGAAGATTCCAAACTCAAGGATGAGCCCCGGAGTGCTATCATGGAGATTACCAAAGGAAATATTCAGGTTTTGAATATTGTGAGGAGTTCCCAAATGACCTTTGCTCCAGGAAAAAACTTCATTTTCAAGGAAAAAGACATCATTACCATACAGGGAGACCCATCAGACATCAAAGAATTTATCGATTCCTCCAAAACAAAGCTTTTTGGAAAAGAAAAGGCTGCGGAAAAAATCAAAGATGCTGAAGACATTGTAATGGCTGAAGCAGTGGTTATGGGAAATTCAAAAATCATTGGAAGGACTGCGGCCAGTATGAACCTGAGTTACCGCTATGGCGTCAACCTCTTGGCCATTTCGAGAAGAAACCAAAAAATCAGAAAAAGGATTGATCAGGTTGAATTTAAAGAAGGTGACGTGCTTTTGATACAGGGGGAAAGTGAAAAAATTGACGAGGCATTGGACAATACGGGCTGCTTACCTCTGGCAGATCGTGGCATCAACTTGGGTGAACCCAAGAAAATCCTGCTGTCCTTAGGTATCTTCGGGTTTTCCCTATTACTGATCCTGTTTGGATTATTGCCGGTAGAACTGGCCTTTACTTTGGCGGCGGTGTTGATTGTTTTGTTTAAAATTTTCCCCCTCAGAGAACTATATACCGCCATTGATTGGCCTGTAATTGTGCTATTGGGTGCTTTTTTACCCTTGGGAACTGCTTTGGAAACCTCAGGTGCAGCAAGCTGGGTGGCAGAACAAATCCAACAGCTTCAAGAAAGTGTCCCCCCTTGGTTTTTGCTAGGATTGGTATTAGTAGTAACCATGTTTTTGTCAGACATCATCAACAATGCTGCCACGGTCGTTCTCATGGCCCCCATTGCCTTGAGTGTGGCCAATGGGCTCGGTGTCAGTCCTGACCCATTTCTTATGGCTGTGGCGGTGGGTGGCTCCTGTGCTTTCCTCACTCCCATCGGGCATCAGAGTAATGCTTTGGTCATGGGGCCAGGCGGTTATGCTTTTACTGACTACCTAAGACTTGGGGCGCCATTAGAGGTTTTGATTGTCCTCATTGGCACCCCATTGATTCTCTTTTTCTGGCCTATGTAAACATTTTAAATGGACTCTTCTCCCAAAATCGGAGAAGGCTGTAAAGGTCTTTCTCTTTGTAGACCATAACCCTCTATGGCATATTTTCGGATATGCTTTTCCATTTCATCAATAGAATCTGTAAGCAAAAATAGATCAAGGTCTTTTTTATCTATGGTTCCATATTCAGCCATATGTTGTATGTATTCATACAGGCTCTTATGAAAATCTGAACACATCAACACGATGGGGAATTTTTTCATCACTTTGGTCTGAATCAAAGTAAGGGCTTCAAAAAACTCATCCAAAGTCCCAAATCCTCCCGGCATAACGATAAATGCAAAACTGTACTTGGACAGCAATACCTTTCTGACAAAGAAATATTTAAAATTCATCCATTTGTCCAGGTAAGGATTTGGATGTTGCTCAAAAGGCAGGATGATGTTACAGCCAACCGATTTTCCGCCTACATTTTTGGCCCCCCTATTCGCCGCCTCCATAATGCCAGGTCCTCCACCGGTCATGACCGCAAAGCCCATTTCACTCACCCGTTCGCCGACTTTTACTCCAACTTGGTAATATGGATCATTTTCTTCAAAGCGGGCAGATCCAAATACGGTTACACAAGGACCAATAAAGTGTAGCATCCTGAAACCTCTGATGAATTCCAGCATGACTTTTATTAGCATTTTAAACTCCTTCCAACGGGTCTGAGGTCCTGCAAAAAACTCTTTCTCTTCAGGGTTCACCAAAGGGGAAAAGGATTTGGGTTTTTCTTTTAGCATAGCCTATAAAGTTAATTTCAATTATAAAATTAAGGTATTTGCCCTTAAAACGGCAAAGAATCAGCTTTTAACATAGGGAATAGTATGAATTTGATTAATTTATAGGGAAATACCTGCCGCATGAACAGAAGAAATTTTATACAATCAAGCTCCCTTATTTTTATGTCTGCAATAAGCATGGGCCATATCCCTCATTTTTTACCTGAAAATAAACTGAGATTGGGAGGGCCGCTATTTAAAAAATACCAAGGCCCTGAAGAATGGGGGCAGACGGTGAAAGCTTATGGGTATTCCGCAGCTTATTGCCCAGTAGGTTTGGATGCCAAATTAGATGATATCAAAAAATATGAACAGGAAGCCAAGAAACAGGATATCATTATCGCAGAGGTAGGCGCATGGTCCAACCCGATCAGTCCTGACGCCAAAACCGCAGCGGAGGCTTTTGAGAAGTGCACCCGATCACTGGACTTGGCAGACAAAATTGGGGCAAGTTGCTGTGTCAACATTGCAGGATCAAAAAACTTAGAAAACTGGGCAGGTCCCCATCCGGATAATTTTTCAGAGGAAACATTTGACCAAATTGTGGAAACCACCAGAAAAATCATTGATGAAGTAAAACCCTCAAGGACATTTTTTACCCTGGAAGCCATGCCTTGGATTTTTCCTGAATCCCCCGACAGTTACCTACGATTAATCAAGTCCATTGACAGAAAAGCTTTTGCTGTTCACTTGGACCCTGTAAACATGGTAGTAAGCCCTGCCGTATTTTACCGCAATGGAGCGCTCATTAAAGCATGTTTTCAAAAGCTGGGCCCTTATATCAAAAGTTGCCACGCCAAAGACCTTATCCTAAAAGAAAGGACCTATATGCCACAGTTTGATGAGGTAATTCCGGGAAGAGGTCAGATGGATTACTCGGTTTTTCTCAGGGAGTTGAAAAAATATCCCAACATTCCTTTAATGATGGAACATTTGAATACGGAGGAGGAGTACAGGGAAGGGGCAGATTTCATCCTTAAAACAAATGAAAGCATTTAATTAGGATTAACAGCTATCACCGATTTGGAATAATGGCTGAAATTTGAAATAGTATAAATACTGATCATTTTTCAAAATTTTATTCCGATAGGGTAATAATCAGCCTTCCCATCCAACAAAAATTTGCTTTTGAATACTCATCATCAATTATTTCAGGTACAAACATCTGTTTTTTGTTAATTTCTTGAAATCAGGTTTAAAATTTAAGCCATTCATTAAAATATTTTGTCAAAATCTGAAAAAGCGGTTTAATTTTTTATCAAAAAAAAAGGAGTCTTTGTAAAAGACTCCAAATGTGGGTTTATTTGTAACTGACTACAGCCGTATAAACTTTGGTATTTCAAAGACTTTTAACATTTTTTCGCTACCAAAATTTTCTAAACATAAAAAATTATTGCGGAATCCCCATAAAACTTTAAGAAAATTTTATTAATGGTTCAAGATTTTTAGTGCCTTACATAAATCGAAAAACTCTGAACACTAAACATAGTGTCTTAAATTTCCCTTTTACCTTTTCCCTTTTACCTAGGCTCTTTTACCTCGACTCTTTCACCTTTACCCCACCTGAAAAACCTTCGGCGTCACCCCAAATTCATTTTTGAATGCGCGGATAAAATACGTGGTGTTATTGAAACCTGACATAAAACAAACCTCCTGCACCTGGTAATCTCCTAATTGCAGGTATTGCTTCGCCAATTTCAACCGCTCTTTAAGGATAAACTCCATGGGAGATAGTCCCAACTCTACTTTAAAGGTTCTTGAAAAATGTGCTTTGCTCATACAGGCTTTTTCACTCAAACTTTCCAAAGTGAAATTTTCGCGAATATTATTTTTGATATAATCCACAACAAAAGCCAGCCTGTTGGAGGTAGCCATGTGCTTATAAGACTTCTCTAACAACTCCCTTGCTTGCGTCTGGGTGAGCCTGATCAATAACTCCTTTAATGCAAATGAGGCAATCAGGTCCTTTTCTTTGGATCGTTCTTTGACGCCAATTCGGATAAATCGGTTGATGATTTCAGATAAATCTTGGGTATTGATGAGGTGAAAGTAAGACAAGTCCAAGCCCCACTCCTTGGTCAATTCCTTATTGGGCAGTCTTTCATTGAGCAGATTAAAGGTGTTTTCTATCATTTCCTTGGAAATGGAAAGCGCAATGCACTGGGTAGGATTGTCCATTTGAGCTTCGGGAAAGTCTATTTTCATCACCTCATTAGGCGGAACAATGACAGATTCACCCGGCAAATAATCGAACCCAGGTTTGTCAAAAAGATGCATCACTTTTTTCCCTTTCAACATAGTAGTCAAAACCAAGTCCCCAAAACACAGATTGACGGCTTCTGCCTTTTGATGGGTCTCAAAAATATTGAGTTCGCAATTATTTAAGGTGTATGTAGTCCTATTTTCTACCAGTGTTCTCAGGTCACGATCATTCCTCCAAGGTACACCTGCTATAAAATTTTGATGCATGGAAATTATTTTGGGTTTTCTCTAAAATTACTAATAATGAGGGATTTAAGAAAATATAATCACCTGCAATTTGAAAGTCCTGCTCAAATTAGGAAATCCATTGAAAAATCATTAAATTATTTATCCTCTTCAAAATTGTCACATCAGGTGGACGATAGGGCAAATCAGGTTGATTTTTTAAAATAATTAATACAGAAATTTGAATAAATCCTAAATAACCAAATTATGACAACACTCACATTATCCCAGTCCAAACCAGTGGACAGACCAAAAATCAAAGAAAAATATGACCATTTCATTGGCGGCAAATGGGTCGCACCTGCTTCTGGCGAATATTTTGACAACATTTCCCCAATCGATGGCAAGGCATTTTCCAAAGCGGCAAGAGGAAATAAAGAAGACATAGAAAAAGCTTTGGATGCAGCCCATGAAGCTTTCAAGTCATGGTCGAAGACTTCGGCGGCAGAAAGAAGCCGTGTTCTAAATAAGATTGCTGATATCATTGAAGAAAATCTGGAGATGTTGGCCCGAATCGAAACCATTGATAATGGTAAGGCACTGAGAGAGACGAGGGCAGCTGATTTACCATTGTGTGTAGATCACTTCCGATATTTTGCAGGCGTTATCCGAGCTGATGAAAGTACCATTTCTGAGCATGACGAGCATACAGTTAGTATTGCATTGTCAGAACCTCTTGGTGTGGTAGGTCAAATCATTCCCTGGAATTTCCCTTTATTGATGGCCACATGGAAAATTGCTCCTGCATTGGCAGCCGGCTGTTGTACGGTAGTCAAGCCAGCTGAGCAAACCCCTACCAGCATCATGGTATTAATGGAATTAATAGCAGATGTACTTCCTCCAGGAGTTTTAAACGTAGTGACGGGCTTTGGTCCTGAGGCAGGAAAACCTTTGGCCACTTCTAAAAGGGTAGCTAAAGTAGCTTTTACAGGGGAAACCACCACAGGACGGTTGATCATGCAATATGCCTCTGAAAACCTTATCCCAGTGACTATGGAGTTGGGCGGTAAATCACCCAATATTTTCATGAAATCTGTGGCAGATGCAGATGATGAATTCTTCGATAAAGCAGTTGAAGGAGCCGTGATGTTTGCCCTGAATCAAGGAGAAGTATGTACCTGTCCTTCTAGAATCCTTGTTCATGAGGACATCTATGATAAATTCATGGAAAGGGTGGTAGAAAGAACCAAAGCCATCAAAATGGGACATCCTCTAGCAGAAGATACCATGATGGGCGCGCAGGCATCCAATGACCAATTTGAAAAAATCCTTTCCTATCTGGATATTGGAAAACAGGAAGGTGCAGAAGTCCTTTGCGGGGGTGACAAAGCTTCCCTTAATTCCGGATTGGAAACAGGATATTACATTCAGCCTACCATTTTCAAAGGGCATAATAAAATGAGGATCTTCCAGGAGGAAATCTTCGGACCGGTCACTTCAGTGACTACTTTCAAAACCGTGGAAGAAGCCATCGAAATCGCCAATGACACCATGTATGGCCTAGGTGCAGGTCTTTGGTCCAGAGATGCCCATGAGCTGTACCAAGTGCCAAGGGCCATTAAAGCTGGCCGTGTCTGGGTCAACTGCTATCACGCTTATCCTGCCCATGCGCCATTTGGAGGCTACAAGAAATCAGGTTTTGGACGGGAAAACCACCTGATGATGCTTAACCATTACAGGCAAACCAAAAACATGTTGATTTCTTACAGCAAGAATAAATTAGGATTCTTTTAAATAGAAGCGAGAAGCTAGATGCAAGAATCAAGACTATCTTGGTTCTTGTTTCTTGTTTCTAACCTCTCCCATCTATTCCCATAAACCCATGATTACCGACGAAAACAACCATGTAAGAAGAGTACTGATTACCGAGGAAGCCATGGAGGTGATTGACAGCCTCAGAAAGCGCTTTGGAACGGATTTGATGTTCCACCAAAGCGGTGGTTGCTGCGATGGTTCCTCCCCCATGTGCTTCGAAAAAGGAGATTTCAAAGTGGGCAGCAATGACATTTGGATGGGAAAGGTCTATGGCTGTGATTTTTTCATGAATGAGGATCAATTTGAATATTGGAAACATACCCAGCTGACTTTAGATGTAACGCCTGGCCGGGGAAGTAGCTTTTCTTTGGAAATCCCCATGGGCATACGGTTTATGATCCGGTCCCGATTATTCACCATGGAAGAGTTGGAAAACCTCATTCCAACGAAAACCGGAGAGGAAATTTTGGAGGAGGAATTATAAGAATTACTCCCCTTCAATTCATTGCAATTTTTTGATTAAATTGATAGCAAAAGCCCATTTGCTATGAAGAAAATTATCCTTTTACTGTTCGTTCTTTTTATACTCTATTGGCTGGGGACCATGACTGTGCCAAAAATGATCGAAAAAAGCAGTAACCCTGTAAAAGAACAAGCGCCCTACGAAGTTTCCGAACAGGCCATGCAGCTGTACCTATCCCTAGACTTTGTTGCAGATTTACATTGTGATGCACTCTTATGGGGCAGAAACCTGACCCAAAGGGCGGATTTTGGGCATGTAGATTTCCCCAGAATGCAGGAAGCCAATGTGGCCATGCAGGTCTTCACCATTGTTTCCAAATCCCCAAGAGGGCAAAACATGGACTTCAACCGGGCAGATACCCAAGACAACATCACCTTGCTGAATATTGTGCAGGGAAGACCTGTTTCCAATTGGTTCAGTCTCATTAACCGTACCCTTTATCAATCTGCGAAGCTTCAGGAGTTTGCCGATGAATACGGAAAAGACTTTATTTTTATCAAATCTAAAGCAGACCTGGAAAGACTGATTGAATCCAGAAAAACAAACAAGAATGTCATTGGCGGTTTATTGGGCATAGAAGGGGCCCATGCATTGGAAGGAAATATGCAAAACCTTGAAAGAGTTTATGAGGCAGGAGTAAGGTTGATAGGGCCAGTACATTTTTTTGACAATGAATTGGGAGGTTCTGCCCACGGGGAAAGCGGGGAAGGGTTGACTGAATTCGGAAAAGCGGTCATCAAGAGAATGAACGAACTCAATATGATCATTGACCTTGCCCATGTTTCACCTAAAATGTTTGATGATATCCTGGAAGTTTCAGAAAAACCGGTCATGGTTTCTCATACAGGAATAAGAGCGGTTTTAAACTCTCCCAGAAACTTAAGCGATGATCAAATCAGGAGATTGGCAGAAAAAGGTGGCATTATAGGTATTGCCTTTTTTGATATGGCTGTGGGCCCCGATGAAATCAAAGGGATTGTGGCCAGTATGAAAAGGGTGAAAAACCTGGTGGGCGTACAACATGTGGCTTTGGGATCAGACTATGATGGCAGTGTAGCCGTTCCTTTTGACATAACTGGATTACCGATAATTGTAGAGGCTTTGCTTCAAGAAGGATTTACAGAAGCTGAAATCAGGGCCATCATGGGAGAAAATGTCAAACGTTTTTTATTGGAAAACCTTTGATTTATGGAACATTATGAGGACAAACTTCATCAGGAGATACGTTTCCTAAGAAATTCCCAAAACTACCTTAGAGAGTTTGTATATGGAGGCATTGACGGCGCAGTTACTACTTTCGCTGTTGTTGCAGGCGCTGTCGGAGCCAGTTTGGACATATCCATTATCATTATTTTGGGTTTTGCCAATTTACTCGCTGATGGTTTTTCCATGTCGGTAGGCGCCTATTTATCTGCCAAATCTGAAAAGGAAAATTACCTCAAGCACCGGGATATTGAATACTGGGAGGTAGACAATATCCCTGAAAAAGAGCGGGAAGAAATTGTGGAAATTTACCGGGCCAAAGGTTTTGAAGGCCGACTATTGGAACAAGTGGTGGATGTAATTGTCTCCGACCGGGACCGATGGGTCAATGAAATGATGAAAGACGAACTGGAAATGATCCCGGAGTCCAAAAGTCCATTCAAAATTGGTTTGGCTACTTTGGTCTCATTTATATTTGTTGGGTTTATCCCTCTTTTGGTCTATATATATGATTATTTCAGGGAAACCACTTTTGACCTCTTTTTATGGACCAGTGTTTTTACAGGAGTTGCCTTTGTGTTTGTGGGTTGGCTTAAAAGCTTCGTAAATCAAACGAATACATTAAAAAGCATCCTTGAAACCCTGATCTTAGGTTTTGTTGCTGCTTTGGTCGCCTATTATGTCGGGGATTTTCTTGAAACGCTGATTATGAATGGAAAACTTTAAATCTATCCATGGATGAAGGCCAGGTGACTCTTGGGAATTCATCTGTTTTCTTCAGGAAAAAACCTCCGATTCATAAAGTTGGATATTCCTTTCACTTTTCTTTCTGGTTTTGAAAGATTGCTCCTTTACATACACGTGAACATTTTCCTCTTTAAGTTCCAACATTTCATCGTATGGGCCGCGCAGCGAAATTACTTTGACAAAAATCGGTGCCGTCTCCAAGGCAATAAACAGTAAAAGAATAAAGACATTGGCCAATTTGATGGCCTCACTTTCCTGGGTCAAAATATGAAGGGCATCCAATCTGGCAGCCAAACCATCAAAATTTTCAATCTGTGGGGCCCTTTTGGCAAATTCAGTTTCCTTTAACAGCATCAACCTCCTGATTTCAGCATCCAGAGTGTCCAGTTTTGTCTGATTGACAGCCCTGATTTCAGTCAGTTCCTTTTGAGCAGCATCAAGTTGCTGCTCCTTTTTTCTGGCATTGCTTCCCAATCCCACTATGCCACTTGTCCCATCCGTTTTGGTGCCGAATCTTTCGAAATCATACTCCTGCTGCAATTTATCCCTAAATGCTATGACCTTTTCTGTTTCAGATTTGATACTGTCCTTCTTTAGTTCCAAAGCTTGAATCTCCGGAAAAACTTCCTGAATGGCCTTCTTACTTTGAGCCATCATGTCAATTTTTTTCTCATCCAGCTTACGGTTGATCTCCTTTTCGAAAATCTTCAATTCCAAAGGTCTTGAAATGACAATTGCCAAGAGTACCGCAAAGACCAACCTCGGGAATGCCATTTTCCATTCACTCCAGGCATTGTTTCTTTTCCTCATGCTGGACACGATAAATCTGTCCAGATTAAAAATCATCAGCCCCCATAAAAAGCCAAAAAACATGGCCAAAACCATAGAATCAAATACCGTATAAAGTGCATATCCGGCAGCCAAAGCAGCAAAAATCCCTGTAAAGAAAACTGTACCTCCAATTGCAACATACTTATTTGTCTCAGTAGGCAATCTTTTTAACAATGGTCCATGGGCACCGGAACAAAACCAGAAGAAATGGGTGACTTTTTGGAATGACATAAATTTCATTTTTCAAAACAACTACTTTCAAAAAACGAACTAGAAAACCCAAATAATTTAAAATCCAAACAAAAATCTTTGCTCAGACTATCAAAACCTTTCAGTAGAAGAGCATTGCAGGTTTTAATTCAGAAATCGTGTATCATATTAATTTGAATACGCCTAATTTCTAATGAGTTGACGTCGGATAAAAGCCTTTAAAAACGGACATAATGTGTACGGTTTTGAAGCAGCACTTTTTTGATCTACCTTTATAAAAAACAGTCAGCATGCATAAAGCAAACATCATTAATCTGGGCATTCAGATAGTTCCCAAAAGCAAAACCTTGGATACCTATGCCCTGGTGGACAAAGCCATAGAAGTGATCCAACAATCAGGAGTCAAGCATGTGGTAACCCCATTTGAAACCGTCATGGAAGGAACACAGGAAGAATTGATGACCATCGCCCAAAAGGCTCAGCAGGCGGTATTGGATGCAGGAGCAGACGAAGTTTTGGTATATTACCGTTTGCATATCAGAAATGGTGGAGATGTGACCATGGGTGAAAAAATTGATAAGTTTCGATCAAACTGAGCAGGAAACCTAATAAAACAAACAATTCCTGCTGCTTTTTTCTTAATTTAATGTGAAGAGGTCAATTTCTTACCATAGACTTAACTGAAAACTGATCCCTTATTATGCTTATGAAGATACTTTCTACTAAATACATCCTCCTTGTTTGCTTATCAATTTTACCCATCTTAAGCCATGCCCAAATCAAATCAATTTACTACAACGTAGTCAGTAACGAATTGAATAACAGCAACCCAATTCCCTCTGAAGAACCATTTTTTGTGAAAGGAAGGCTCCCTGTAGGTATTGAAATGGTCAAAGTGTCTGTTAATCGGGCTGGAAAAAATGAAAACCGGGCGGTTTTTTATGAATGGAAAAGGGCCTTCGATTTTGAGGTCAGTGAGTATGAACTCTTTGTTTCCAATCCACTCCGGAATAATGACCGTTATGATATGGAGTTCTTTTTTTACGGAAGGGCAGATGAGCAACAGATGGAAAAGGTAATCGGGGCTATTCACCGTAACCTTGACGCTTATATCCGGGCAAATATGGAAGTCAAAAGCAGTGGCATCAAAACCAACCATTCTGACCCGGTACTTTTATCCCAAATGAATCAAATTGTCAATGATGGACTTCAGGACTACAGACACTTTCTGGGACGGGATTTTCAGGGATTCAGTGAAGTAGTCCGGCAAAAATTAGATCAAAAAAATCGCTTAAAACTAAGAAGGGCCAGGTTCAATGTCTTAGGACGAAATAGAGAGGACAATGCAAGAGCGGCCTATGCCGAGCAATACATTCAGGAGCTGATCCAATTGGTCCAAAATGAAAGCAGTCAATATTTGGATAAAAGCCTGCTTGCTTTGGTTGATATCCGTTCAATCTCAAACTATCCCACAGAAAAAAAACCAAACGCACTTCCACTAAATTTCGGTTATGCGACCATCCCTATAAAAAGAACACTCCCTTCAACCGAATATCTCCATGGTCCTTATGTGGGTTTATCCCTTCCCCTTGGGAATAGGGCCTTTACGAAATTCCTTGGCAATGCTTCTTTTTCTACCGGGATCTTTTTGACCAATTTTGAAAGCAGTCAAGGAGACCGTATCAGCGGGGAATTGATCGGGCTCCCCATCTATGCGGGGCTTGGGTATAAGATGTTCCAGGTATTCAGACTAAATGTAGGCGCTGTAATGCTGAATTTTGAAGAATCCAATAGTATGGGTAATTCAAGCACTTATATCCAGCCGTTTGCAGGAATCAGCCTCGAATTCAACCTTTGGCTAGGTCTAAAAGACAGGAGGTAAGGATGCGCAGGATTTTGATATTCATAGTGTTTTGCTCCATTTTCCATCCTGAACTGTTAGCTCAACAAAAAGACTTCAAATGGAGATTGGGGGCCAGTGGTGGTTATTCGAATTACTATGGTGACCTTAGTCCCCATACTGTAAGGGGATTTTCCAATTGGGAAGCCATTCATCATTTACTATATTTCAACGAAAATTATTTTGAAAGGCCTTCCTTCAAAGTCAGCCTTGAGCGGCAGTTAAGCCCTACCATTGGACTAATGCTCAGCTATGGCCAATATCAATTCGCCATGAATGACCGGTACGTGAGAAGGGATGGGACGCTTTGGACAGAAGCGCCCAATTTTTCAAGGGGTCTTAATTTCCAAAATAATACCCGGGATCTTGGACTGTCTTTCGTGTTTAAAACGGATAATGACCGCTTGCTGCCTTCCAGGTCCTTGATTGCGCCTTATTTTACGATAGGTTTTGGTGTTCTGGATTTTCAGGTGAGAGGGGACCTTTTGGACGATCAGGGGCAATGGTATGACCACCGCTCCAATGAAATTATTCACAATGGCATCTTTGAAACAGATCTACATGCATTGGTGACAGAAGAAGGCTATGATTTATGGTCTTTTTATACCAATCTGGGGCTGGGTTTTAGGATTAAATTAGGCCCTAGAATAGAATTCTTTGCCCAATCAGACCTGATTTACAGTTTCACAGATCACTTAGATGATGTCAGTGGAAAGTACCGGACTTCCTATGACAATGAATTTCAGGCCTACGCTTCCAGACCGGGCACTAACCCCATTGATCCGGAAAAACCTTACCGGGGAAACCCCAATCTAGGGAATGACTGGATCCTGTACCATGGCATAGGCATCCGATTCAATTTTGGCGCCAGCAAAAAAGCTTTCAAGGCTCCAAGACTGAGCACTTCGCCACTTCAAAGTTCCGATACAAACCGGCTGACTTTTCCCTCAACTTCAAGTGATCGTGTGGCCATGGACCAGAAAGAATCCATTAGCTTGGAGAAACGCTTGGAGAGGTTAGAAAGAGAACAAGTCAGATTATATTGGAAAACAGATAGCATTTCCTACCATGCGCAAGTATTGGCCTGGGAATCGGAAATACATCAAAGGGAAAACAAGCTCAGGGGCATTGAGGATAGGCGAAAGACCTTACTGAATATTTCCCAAAATTTCCAATCCCAAATGGATGACTTATTGGTCAATGAGCGATTGGATAGTCATTTAAAAGATTCCCTGCTTAGGGAATACCGGCGCAGTGATTATAACCTGCGCTATAGTCTGGACTCCATCAGCAGAAGAGAAATGGAATTCAAAACTGAAATTGACAGCATTGGCAGATTGAAATCCAATTATCATGTGCTGACAGGTCAATTTTTTGCGGCGGATAAAGATTCCCTGCTATATGGATATGATCCTCGTGGAATAATAGGCCAAGACCAAACCAGAGCAAAAATAGAAGTAATTGAAGAGCAGTCCAGCGTACCAACCCAAGAAAGAAGGGAAGATTCCCAAATGCAAAGAAGTGCAACCGAGCCAAGGGAGGAAAGGCGAACTGATGCGGGCTTACAAAGGGAAGATAGCAATACGGAAGCATTGAGAAGATTACAACAAGAAAACCAATACCTGCGGTATCAAAGGGACCAGCTCCTATTGAGCCAATCCTCACAAGGACAAGGCCGAGCTAGAAATAATAGTGGGAGAGATAGGGTAATTGTCCAAGACAATAGGAGAAGAACTGATCGGGTAGTGGTGGAAACCCAAGATCAAAGAAGAAGACGGTGGTGGCCTTTTGGTGTTGCCGGCGGTGCAGTCGTAGCAGCAGCCATTTTGGATAATGACCAAGATTCCAGTCCTGAAATTTTGCATGACACCGTATTTGTGGATAAAGCCATTATGGATTGGAAAATTCCGGACAGCTATTCTCTTGACACCTTCTTGGCAGATAGTCTGGGTAGAATCGATTTGGACGCTATTTTTATAGGCAGCTCAGTGGATACGCTTGCACAAACTGAAAGTAATATAGAAAAAGCAGTCGAAATCCCAGCAGATCCCTTGATTTTGGGAAGACCTGGAGGCATTCAGTTATTACCTTCTAAAATAATGGTCTTTTTCCAAGTCAACCAAAGAGAACCTGATGAGGTCGAACTCAAGAAATTAGCAAGCTTGGTGGATTTTGTAAAAGAAAATGAGGGTTTTCAAATCGTACTTTCCGGCTTTGCAGACAATACCGGAAATATCAACTACAATCTTAAATTGGCTGATGACCGCATGCAGGCAGTAGGCAAAGCCTTAGTGGAAAACTATGGACTTGAACCTTCCCAAATTCGCTTTGAACCGGGCGGACAAGTAATCCGTGGAACCCAAAGGGTTTCCAATGACCAGGACCGAAGGGTGGAAGCCAGGGTGGAAAGTCAAGAATAGTCCTTACTTAAACCCGAATTATGCGTTAGGGTTCTTAGTAGCCTGTCCCGATATCGGGAAGAGGTCAAAACACAAAAGAATCAATATGCTTCCAGTGTCTTGAACGGGTTTATTTTACAATTTCACAAATGCTACTTTAAAATAGAATAAAGAGGAATCTTAAAGCCTAATTCCATTAACCAACCATTCAGAGAGCCAGAGGAGTTAAAATCTATAGGCTCACCGTTGGTTTGTCCACTGAAGTTGACCAAACCCACCGCAGGACTGCCAAAATTCCTTGAAAAATTCCAAGTCAACATACAGGAATTAAATAGGGGTATTTCCGAAAATATTCCCGCATTATAAAAAATTTGACCTTTTGATTCTTGCTCCAATGGAGTCACTCTTACAAAAAAATCTGACTGCTGTGGATTGCCTGAGAATTGCCCAAAAGATGACATACTCAAATAATGTGTATTTAATGTATAAAGTGCTGCACCTGATACTCCTACGCGTAACCTATTTTTTTGACCAATATCATAATGATACCTAAGCCTAATAGGAATTGCATCGAGAACATAACTGGTTGAAACATGCCTTAACCTGTTTCCACTTGAAAAATCATTTCTTGTATAAGCCCCCATTCTGACATAACCTGTTTCCAAACTTAATGAGTTAAAAGTATATCCTGCCAATAATTGATTGCCCCCGTAAATGTTAGAGAATTCCAAATTCGGGATTCTTTCCGATTTCGGACGGAAGCGAAAAAATCCTGTTACTGCCAAATACGGTCCATCACCCCAAGCAGTGCTTCTTCTTTCGGCTTTACGTTCCACCCTTTCTAAATCCCCCATTCCTTTTGTGGTCTTGGTTTTTCCTTTAAAATCAATACCATAACCTAGCATCAACCCTGTATAACTTCCCCTATTTTGAATAAAAGGAACCGGGTCTTGTTCTAAAAAACCAAACTCTCTTTTATTGAGCGTACCAAGTCCCTGATGGTGCCTAATTCCCAGAAGGAAATAGTTTTTATTGCTGGTGTAAAATTTCCATCCTGCCTCTATACCAATATTGCCAACTACTGTTTTATTTCTCTTAAATGAGTATATTCTATTGACTGTATCAATTTCTATCAATTCTGAATAACCAAAGGTTGAGACACCGAGAGAAGGTTGTATAAAAAAGGCATAGTTCTCCTTTTCCCAACTTTTCCTTAAACCGATCCGAAAATGTGGCACCAATATCCAATTATCTGTGAAACGAATTATCGTTTCACCAGTAGGGGTGGTTCTTGGTAAGTCATAACTGTAATTTAAACCCGCCAATTCCGACTGAAAAGTGAGCTGCCAATCATTTTTTAAGCCAAATAATAAATTACCTCCAAGATGGTTAGAAATATTATTTCTGAAATTCATACTTGGATCAGGGTCATTCTTAAGTTGTTGATGCTGAAGCTGCGGGCCTGTATAAATTTCAAACTTCAACCGGCTTTGAGCGACAGTTTCTAAAAAAATCAAGAAAAATAAACTATAGAGGATATATATTTTTTTCATAGCCCTAATAAATAGATAGTTAAAAGCCCATCAAATATAATTATTAATAGAAATTTTTGATTTAATTCTTTTAATTATATTCTAAACTGCTCGAAATAATTTAAGCTTTTACTCATTTAAGCACCAATTTGCTATTTTTAAGTGACCACTAAAAAATGCTTGATTATCAACCTGAACTTTAAATAAGTCATTCCATTGAAGTATTTTTCTCCCATCTTGTAGCGGTTCAGATACTTTCAGCGTCTTATTAAAAAAAAATGACCATGAAAACCTTAGCCATCATCATCGAAGTATCTGGGGAAAAAGTATTGGGATTCCTATTCTTTTTAGTCACAGCTGTTAGTTGTCTTCCCAGTGAAAATCCACTTACCGGTCCGGTAGAACCCAATTTGAGAGCTCTCAGTGCCACAGAGGAAATTCTTTCACAATCAAGCACCCAATTTGCCATTGACATTTTTCAGCAGATCGGAAACAAGGAATCAGATAAAAATCTATTTTTCAGCCCTTTCAGTATCCATCAGGCATTATCGATGACCATGAACGGAAACGAAGGGGATATCTTGGAGGAATTTAAAAATGTCTTAAGATACCAAGGACTTAGCCTGGATGAGGCCAACCAAGGTTCCAAAGAACTGACCGAGTTTTTATTACAATTGGATCCAAAAGTCAAATTGGCCATAGCCAATGCCATCTGGTACAAACAAGGTTATCAGGTGTATGCCCCATTCAAAGAAATTGCCCAGAGGTATTACCGGGCAGAGGTCTCTGCACTGGATATGGGCAACCCAAATTCCGTAAATGTGATCAATAACTGGATTGCACAGCAAACCAACAACCTGATCAGAGATATGCTTGACAATATCCCTGCCAATGCAGTGATGTATTTGGTCAATGCCATTTACTTCAAGGCAGATTGGACTTACAATTTCCCGAAAGCAAATACCAAAAAAGAAAAATTCTTCCCAAACAGTGGACAGGAAGTGATGGTGGACATGATGGATCTTGGAAAAGCAGCTGGATTCAGGTATTATGGCACAACAGATTATGGTTATATAGAAATCCCTTACAGCTCAGGTCAATACAACATGGGTGTATTAATTGGACAAGATGGAAATACAGCAGCACTTGCTTCTTATTTGACTTTAGAAAACCTGGAAAAATGGAAACAAGATGCCAGGGATATCAATTTGATTTTGAAAATGCCCAAATTCAAAATTCAGTACAAAATACCCAATATGGCAGAAGACCTTATGGCTTTAGGATTGGAAAAACCATTTGATTTTCATCCTGATAATTTCACCAAACTGTTTTCCAATCCAACAGACGCACTCAAAATCAGTAGGGTAATCCATGAGGCTTTGATCGAAGTGGATGAGCAGGGCACTGAAGCAGCTGCAGCCACTATCGTAGAAATCGTGGAGAGGGTGAACATGGGGCCATCGGAACCTGCTGTTTTAACATTGGACCGGCCCTTTATCTTCTTTATCCAGGAAAAACACAGCGGTGCGATCTTATTTATGGGTAAATTGAAAAATCCTTTGGAAAACTAAAACAAAGAAAACTTGAGTTTGTCTGTCAATAATTCCAGAGCCATTATGGCTTTGACCGAATTTCCTTTTTCATTGAGTTCCGGACTCCAGACAGCAATACTGAATTTGTGGGGCATAACGGCGGCTACCCCTCCGCCGACGCCACTTTTTCCCGGAAGACCAACTCTGAACGCAAATTCTCCTGCTTCATCATAAAAACCGCAGGTCAACATCAGGGCATTGATTCTTCTGGCCATACTTTCCGTCACTATTTCTCTATTGGCATAAATGGAATAGCCATCATTGGCTAAAAATGAAAAGGAACGGGCCAAGTCCACACAGCACATTTCCATGGCACAATGGGCCACATAAGTTTTCAGGACATCTTCGACTTTATTGTCGAAGTTTTGGTAAGCTTTCAAAAAATATCCAAGTGCTGTATTCCTTTCTGAATGCTTCAATTCAGAATCCATGACTTCTTGGTTTATTTGAACACATTCCTTTCCTGAAATTTCATTAATGAATTTGCTGACTTCCTCAATAGGATTATCAAATTTTGAGGTCAAAGCATCGGTAATGACCAAGGCACCAGCATTAATAAATGGATTTCTGGGAATCCCATTCTCAAATTCCAATTGGGCGATGGAATTGAAAGGATTGCCACTGGGTTCTACATTCACCCTTGACCATAATTTACTTTTGAATACATGTGCCACCATGGCAAGTGTATGTACTTTGGAAATACTTTGTATGGAAAATGGGACTTGATAATCCCCGACCCCAAAAATATTCCCTTCCAAATCCACCAAAGCCATCCCAAATTGGTTCGGGTCCACACTTGCCAATTCGGGTATGTAATCAGCCACTTTTCCCCTTGGATTGGCTGATTTTACTTCATGGTAAACTTCTTCGATCAATTGCTGGTAGTCCATGTTCCCAAAGTGGGGATTTTTCTCTGGCTTATCAAAATCAAAAAAGAAAATCTCCAAACTTTAATTTTATTATAAGTACGATTTCTTTTAAAGAATTGATGTATTGTTCATCCCAATCTAAATCTTCAATTACCTTTTCAAAGCCAACTTCTTTTGTTTATCCAGAATATTCAAAGGCAACTTCCAGCCGAAATCAAAGCGAAAACCATTTAATGTGGCTTCCTGATTGAATTGATAATTTTTGCCTTCAATAAGGTAATCAACAGATATGTTACTGATTACCGGTGAACCAAAATTCCTGGTAACATTCAAGCTCATAAAGCTGGAATTGAAAACCTGGAATTCTAAATGCATGCCAGCATTGAACAAAAAATGCTTTCGATTTTCAATTGGAATACTATTAACAACCCCCGCAACATCAATTTGGGTTTGATCATCAAAAATCACACTACCGTTAGACCTAAAGGTAAAATCCCTCCTTAGCGTATTGTCACTTAGCAAAACAGAAGTCCCAAAGCTAGGACCAAATCGGACAGTTTTCCAATCTGAGAGCGGTATATCGTATTTAAAGTTAATGGGAACATGAGGGGTATTGACTCCATAAACAATCCATTCATTCCAAACAAAACTACCATGATCTATAGAAATAGGATTCCCTCCTGAAAACTGACCATAACCTGCTTCCAAGGAGTAATTGTTCCACTTATATCCAAATACGAGGCTAAACTGGCCACTGCTGTTAAAATAAATATCCTGTCCGGGGGTTATCGGCTGTTTAATTCTAAAGCCTCCATAAGCCATGAGATAAAAACCATCTGCATTGGACAGGTCATTTTTGATCATTTTGTTTTGGTTATAATAGCGCTTTGGAATTTTTCTTTTATGCCTACTCCAATTGGAGGTATTGATTCCATAGCCCAAAAAAGCAGAAGCAAATGAACCCTTAGATGTGACCTGATGCACCCCTGGCCTTCCGTCTGACCCAAATATGGGAGCATTCAACTGCTGGAAATTAAATAAGCCCTGCTGATAGCGAAGTCCTGCGGTAAAGTAATTTTCTTTTCTGTTAAGTATTTTATACCCCACTTCAGCATTTAGACCGAGGCCAACCGTGGATCTGACTAAGCCTGTTTCCATACCGTCAATAAGGTCCTCGGCAGTAAATGGGTTATGGGCCGAAGGCGGAAAAATTAAACTTGACCCAAGTTGCCAATAGCCCCCCCTTCCTTTTGGATTTAAATAATTCTTTCTTAGCATAAGGCCAGTTTGAAACATATTATCTCCTAAAAATGAAAGAGATCCCCATGAATCATTTAAAAATGTCCTCCAATGGTTTCTTTTGACCAAGTCCAAGTGTACTCCTGCTTCCAAATCATTCCCCAATTCATAAAACCCTCTCAAACTCCCCTGCCAGGCCCATTTGGTGTAGGACCTGAAATATGGCTCAAATGCCGAATTTTCATAACTCAAAAAAGAACGGGATGGACCTCCCGAAATTTCTACATGAAAGTTACGCTGAGCCCAAGCATTATTGAAAATTACAACCAAAAAAAACGTTGAAAACAATACCCTTTTCATAGTGAAAATCAAAATTACAGAATGTAAACGCCTCTTCAACAATATTATTACTTCACCAAAGTGCTGATAGGTAATTTAAGCCCTACTTCTATATTTAAACCGTTAAGAGTGCCTGATTTAACGGACTCCACTCGCTGTTGATTGACAATTTCTTGAACATTTACCTGCCCAATTTCAGGACTACCGAAGTTCTGAGAAAGATTAAAAGAAAGTAAACTGGAATTGAATAATGGGATGTCAACGAAAGCACCAGCTTGATAAAACAACTTCCCACCGGAGTTTTGATCCGTCGGAACAGACCTCAAGGCAGGAACTCTTTCATCATTCACCATTACAGCCCCTCTTTGGGCTAAACTCATCCCTACGGTATTTAATGTGACAAAAGTAGCAGCTGAAACTCCTACCCTCAGTCTGTTGTTTTGCCCTACATCCAAATGATAACGTGCCCTTAGCGGTATGGCCCTAGTCCTTGGGTCATTCAAGCTGACCCATCCAAAGTTTTGAGATTCCACTTTCGTCTGACTCATCCAACTGGAATAACCGGTTTCAAAACTCCATTGGCCTGAGGTATACCCAAATAGAAAATGGGAAGCAGGTCTAAATCTGGTCATTCCTGCCGCATTACTTTCCACGAAATCAGACTGGGATCTCAGCAAGGTGCCAAAGATTACATAAGTACCATCACCCCAGGCCGCTACACGCTTTTCAGCTTTACGCTCCTTTTTAGTAATTCTCCAATCTTCTCTATTCGCATTCTTCCTACTCCTAAAATCTATTCCATATCCCAAAACAAGGCCGGTGTAGGTACCCCTTCGTTGGACTTGTGGCACAGGTGGTTCCATGCTATACGTAAACCAAGATTGCAGCATTCCGAATCCTTGATGATGCCTTAATCCGACCAGAAAATAATTATTGCTTGGAGTACTGAACTTCATCCCTACTTCGATAGATGCTGAAGGAACGACTTGAGTCATCAAGTTGGCTATCGGAAAGTTGACTAAAGAATCTTGATGGTCAAATCCAAAACTACGTGATCGATTTATCCCCAAAGAGGGTTGAACATAAAACGCATGCTCTCCCATTTCCCAGGTTCTTCTAAGACCTAAACTGAAATTACTGTAGGTAAAACCCCAATTTATTCGCTGTGGCTCCGATAAATTCGTAGAACTGAAATGTTCAGGGTGCCGAGTAAACCAAAAAGGGGAGGATGCATGCCAGGATTGAAGGACCATTTGCCAGTCACTATTGATATTGTATGACAATCCCAAACCCAAATTCAGTCCTGTACGAGTAGCAAAATCGTACGAAGGAGAAGGGTCATTTAATAAGCTTTGATGGTGTTGTTGAGGAAGAAAGTACATTTCAAGATTGATCCTTCTTTGGGCAATGGCATTGATCGAACACGTCAACAAAAGTAAAATCATTGAAAGCAGTAATTTGTCCATCTTAGCTATTTTTTGAGAACGAATCATTTCATTAATCTAAAACTTTTCAACTAACTTTCCTAACAATGGGAGCATAAATAGCATCAAGGAAACCTTACCTGACTACAATGAGGCTATAACCGTAAAAAAAACAGGAAACAGATGATGCAGGTTTGGAAGATCTTCACAATTACTTCTTTCCGACATCCCACTTTCGAAATCTCACTTTAATTCAACTCCTCACGGAGTTGGGAGGACCGAAAATACCATTCTCCGCCCTTTCCCGGGCAGCTGCCCGGGGCAAATAACCAACGGTATTGGACGCCTTCAGCGTCAGGAATCGGAAAAATATAGGTACCCATGACTCGTCCTGATTTTTCTTGACATTTATTTTAAAAATAAATCTCATATCAACACGCCCTCAACAATATCGCCGTACTTGTGCTGAGCCTGTCGAAGTGGGCATAACTTGTCCGCCTTGGCGGATATCTATTTATATCGCGAACCTGTCTACCGACAGGAAAAGCATATATCACTCTCTTTCCCTCAATCCAAATCATGCCTTACTTTTAATTAGCTCAACCTCTTGCTTCTTGTGTCTTGTGTCTAGCTTCTCACTTCTAACCTCTCGTCTCTAAAAATCATACCCAAGTTTCTTATGTATATAATTTTTTTATATATTTAAGCTGTTAATGTACTTAAACACCATGTCGAATAACAATCTAATCAAAGGAAGTCTACAGACCATCATCCTCAAATTACTGGAAGAGAATGATAAAATGTACGGCTATGAGATAACCCAGAGGGTAAAAGAACTGACCGAAGGTGAAATCAAAATCACCGAAGGTGCCCTCTATCCTGCCCTGCACAAATTGGAGGCCGAGGGGCTGCTGACTACCGAAATCCAGCAAGTGGACAATAGAGTAAGAAAATACTACAGCCTGACCAAAAACGGACAAAAGGAAGTCAGCGCCAAAATGTCCGAGTTGCAGAGTTTTGTTGGCAACCTCCAACGTATCCTGGATCCTGAATGGAAGCCAGGTTTGGCTTGATAGGTTCACGCAGCGTTCGCAACGAATGACGCAACGAACGCAAAACATATATTAAATAATTGCAGCCTTAAAAGTATCCTAAGCGCACGTGGCGAAAACTTTGCGCCCGTTGCGAGAAACAAAAATTTATGCGCCAACTAACCAACATAGAACTCCAAGAAACCCGCAAGGCAATCATGCGGAAAGAGATATCCTCGGCAGAAATCCTGATGGAGGTATATGACCATTACATCAGTCACTTAGAGGAGTTTTCTGAAGATGAATTCAATGAACAACTTTTTGAGTTGGAACATAAGTTCACCTATGCCTATTGCCATGCCTTGCAGGCTAAATTCAAAAAAGCTGCCCATGAGGATATCAGCAAGACCCAATGGAAGGTCCTCAAAAGTTATTTTTGTTTGGGCCGTTGGATGTATTTCGTGGGTTTCTTAGCAATGGCCATTTACTTAAGTACTTACTTTCAAACCGTTGAGGAGGCTAAATTGATTATTCTATTACCTTTTGTTCTCTTATTAGGCTTTCAATTATACTATGGCTATCAATCGTACAAGCAAATGAAACCCATACGTCAAAACTTTAAAGGCATCGGAATACCCATCCAATCTTCCTTAGCTGGCTTTTTTGAAAATAGAGCTAGCTTACCCGGTATTTTCATCTATTCGCTTATCAGTTTTCCATCTTTATTTTTCAACTGGGAGCCGACTAAAGTAATTGCGCCACAGGTTGCGGCTGTTTTCACCGTATTGGTAACCCTTTATGCTTTATCGTTAATAGAAGTCTGGAAAATCAAATCAAAAACGGCATTGATATGAGAAAACTGGAGGAAAAAGAATTAGAAAAAGTACAATTGGCAGTTAGCCAAAAAGATATTGGCGTTATTGAACTTTTGGCAGAAATCTATGACCATTATGTGAGTCATTTGGAAAAGTTTTCAGCAGATGAGTTTGAAATCGAACTCAATGCTTTGGACATGAAATTCACCTCCCAATACTGCAAAAAACTGGAGCTAGACCTTCTGCATATGTCTAGAAAAGAAATGTTCAGATTGGCTTGGCAACAAGTTATCTTATTATTCACTTGGCCTAAAGCCCTTCTCAGCCTTGCGCTTGTACTCGCAATCATTGTTTTCTGGCCTCTTTTGGACAAAAATCATCAAATGCTTGCTTTAATGGCTTTATTAGGAGCAACATTGGTTTTTCATTCTATTATCTGGTGGCACTCACATCGAAAAATTAAAACCTTTAAAAATTTCTACAAAGGAGATAATTTATTGATTTCAGTTCACACCTCCTCCATGATGAATGCTATATTCTTACCCACATCTATATTTTCACTATTGGTAACTTCCCCTAAAATATTGGGGTTCTACAATATAGTTGATACCCCATATTTCTTTTTAATCAGCATGGCGTTTTTCTTAATCCTAGGATTATTGAATATAGGAATATTTCAAGTCTGGAAAATCAAATCTAAAACAGCTTTGATATGAAGCTTAGTGAAAACGAAATCCAAACCATCAAAACCCGACTCGATCGTTGCTTGATTGCATATCAAGAAATCTATGATGAGTTATTGGACCACTATATCTCGGCACTGGAAAAGGTTTCAGCCGAAGATTTCTTAAAAAAGAAAGAAGAGTTGGATGATGCTTTCTCCTGGTCAATCATTAAACGCATGGAAAAAGACCTTCAAAAAATGGCATGGAAGGAATTTACAACAATAGCACTTTCCAGTTTTCAGATTTGGAAATTAGGCTGGGCCAAGATGGCTAAAATTTTACTTGTCTCTATAGTAGGCTATATGGCTTTTTTGTATGCAGGAGCGGAAAACTTTTATACCATATCATTAGTTTCTATCGGAATGATACTGGTGGCGATCCTTTATTATCACAGAAATGACCTTAGTTTAAATTTCTCCTTAGACCCTTCAAAACACCAACCAAAAAAAGTACTCCAAACAACTGTAATTTTTTCATTTGTCTTTGCTTTTAATCTGACGAACATATTTGCCCTATTTATACCCAAATTACTCAAAGGATCTACTTATGAACAATTTACTCCTATAGTTTTCTTGATCTTAGGTTCATTATTGATTGCCATGACCCTGACAATCCATCAGTCCATCAATCTTAAAACTTTTAAATTGATCAAACCATGAAACTCTCAGAAAAAGACATTCGGTATTTAGAAGAAAAGCTGGTTGACAGGCCCTTTCGCTGGGAAGAGCTATACTTTGAAATTTTTGACCATGTACTTTGTAAGTATGAAGCTTCAGGCTTGAAGGATGTTGAGGCTTTTTGGGAAAAGGAAAAATCAAATTGGGGATGGTGCAAAATTTATAAAATGAGAGTGAAGTTTCACTCTTTAACAATCTGGCAGTTTTTGAAATGTTATTTCAATTTTTTGGTTTCTTTCAAAGGCCAAGACCTAAAAATAAACCTCTTATTTCTTGCCATTGCTTTTCTTTTGGGGATCAATTTTTATCAAAATGAAGCCATCATGACAGGGCTTATATTAGGCCTTTGGTTTGTTTACCCTGTATCTTTTCATGCCTGGATATTTCACCAGGGAGATACACTTGGCGAAAAATTAAAAATCTCCAATAAAGGCTATACTAGCGCAAAACTGGATGCCAATTGGTCTTTATTCTTGGTTAATTTAATATTCTACCAAACTATTTTAACCATAGGAAAGAAATATTTGGGCTTAGAAGGTTTTTTCAGTTTTGCCTATTACCATCCTGCGATTTCCATCAGCATACTTTTTTTCATGCTGCTATCAGCAAGAGCTATGCATCAGGTTTACCATTCCCAACTTAAACCTTTCTTGTATGAAACTAAGTAAAGACGAAATCGAACAACTCAAAAAGCTAATTTCCTACAAGGGCTATCCTGAGATAGATGTACAGTATGAAATCCTAGACCATGTGGCGTGTAAAGTAGAAAGATTAATGGAAGAAAACCCCAACCTTCCATTGGATGAGGCTTTTCGCAAGGTATTTGCCAGTTTTGGCGCTAAAGGATTCAATGAGCTAGATGCATCTTATCAAAGAATGATTGAGAAAAGGCATCGCTCCTATTTTTGGGAGGAATTCAAGCGCTTTTTATTCAGCTATAAAGTATTTATAGTGATGGGGATTTTTACTTTATTCTACCAATTCCGTCATGAATTTGAATCCGAAAACGGCTGGATTGGAGGATTGTTGATACTTTTTGTTTGCTGTGCAGTAACTATGGCTGTTATTCACTGGCGAAAATCAAAAAAATACCGGAAATATGCATCCTTTAACACAACAGGGAATTTCTTTATTATCTTCCCTTTTGTTTACCAACTATGCAGTTTTAGCTACATCCTTTTGAATAATTCCTTAAAAGACGAAACCATTTGGTCTAGTTATGGAGTACTTGGGATAACCATTTTACTCGCATCCATGTTTGCTTGTTTGTTTATCTTACCCAAGGTCTTTCAAAGAAGCCAAGCAGATACAGAGAAACTCATCCAACAGTACCAAACCAATTAAGTCTAAAATCCCGAAACGCCATGAAACTTACCAAAGACCAAATCGAGCAACTCAAAAAAATGATCTCCCGCAAGGGGTATCCATATATCGATGTGCAGTACGAGATTTTGGACCATGTGGCTTGTAAGATAGAAGAGTTAATGGCACAGGATTCCAAACTCAGTTTAGAAGCTGCCTTCGCTAAGGTGCATGCTTCCTTTGGGATATTTGGGTTTTCGAGTTTGGAGGAGTCCTACCTCAACTTGATACAAAAAAAATTTACCCGCTATTACTGGGAGGAAATCAAAGCCACCTTTAGCAGTACGAAAATCATCATTCCCATTGGTATTGCAGTAGCCATGTACCAAGTTTCCATTTTGGTCCCAGACCTGAAAACTTGGTATATCCTCATGATAGTGGCTTTGGTCATCCCTTTGGTTGCTATGTTTTTCAATTACAGGAAATACCATTCCCGATATAAGGGATATGCTTCCTATAAAGCTCAGAACAGCTTATTTATCTATTTCAACTTAGGCTTACAAATCTGCTTACAAGGCCGCATATTCCTGGACAAGTCGGAGTTTATTATTGATACTATTGTTGGACAGCTGTATTTAGGTTTGGTCGTCGCTGTTATGGCGCTATTGTTCCTTAGCTTCTTTTTACTTCCAAAAGTCCTCAACAAGAATATTGCAGATACAGAAAAATTAGCGCTAATGTATGGGGAGGTGGGGAAATAGAAATTACCTAATGATGGCTTGAAAACACCCAAAACCAGCAGTAAAAAAATCAGCTCTCTCTGGATAATAGTAACTTCTCCAACGCTTTTCTAAAGCCCTCGCTTAAAGCTGCATCCTGCACCTGATGCTGAAAAGCAGAGGCATGCTTTTCCATAGCCTCTTTTTGCCAATCCATCAAATGCATCGTTTTTAAAAATCCATGGGCAGCCAATTGAAGCTGACTATCCAAGGCAGATAAATAATACCATTCCAATGTCCAACTCACCCCATCCCGCTCAGATGCAAAGACTGCATGGTTTTTATAATTCTGAATGCTATCTAGGGCAATACTGACCAAAACCATCACCTGTTCGAGCTGCACGGGATTGTTTTTATGGACCATGACCGAACTCTTTCCCTTTGTAAGCAAACGAAGCTCCCCAATCTCTGAGTTGGCTAAGAAAATCCAATCCTGAAGAATTTTTCTCAACTGAATCAAGACGAGTTCATAGGCATTGACAATGGCCAAAAGCGGCTGCCTATTTTGATGCCAAACAGCCCCAAAATCATCCAAGCCTAAAGAATCTACCAACTTTGCTGTAAGCTCTTTTCCTAGTTGACCAAATGACCGCATATCCCCTACTGGTCCACCCAGAGAAACCGGGAACCGGAGTTTTTCGAGCATCTTCAGACTATCCAATAACGGTGAGAACCAATGGTAGAGTTTGTATCCAAAAGTCACTGGCAGTGCCTGTTGCTGTCGGGTTCGTGCCATACATATCCAATCACTATGCTCCAACCAAGACTTTACTAAGGATTGAAAATTTCCAGAAAATAGCTGCTGAAAGTCTTTGGTCAGTTGCTGAAGTGCAAGCATGTGCGCAGTATCAATCAAATCTTGAGAAGTGACCCCTACATGTAAAAATGGATGATAGCTTTGGTCCAGCTGCTCTTTTATAGCTTCAATTACTGCGATGGTAGGAATGCCGTTTTCCGCAGTGGAAGTATCCACCTGTTGAATCAAGCCCTCATCTACCCTCACTCGATTGACAGCCTCATGGATGGCTTGGGCAGCCTCCTTTGGAATGATACCTAAACTGGATTGACAGGAAGCTAAACAAGATTCGTATGTCAAAAGCGCACGAATGAAATTCGCATCAGTTAGATGTGAGTTCACCTGAGGGTAACCCCAATAAGTCCTGAAAATCTTTCGGTCAATCATGTGCTTAAGTTAATAAAAAAGAAGGGAGCTATAGTCCATAGGACCTGTAAATCATCCTGCCACAGAGATATCTACATTCGGCTCCCCAATAAGTCAAACCAATTCCAATGCAATACTGATACCCTGCCCCACGCCAATACACATAGTAGCCAAGCCTCTTTTGGCCTTTCTGGCCTGCATTTCGAGTGCCAAAGTACCCGTAATCCGAGCTCCCGACATACCTAGTGGATGTCCAAGAGCGATCGCTCCGCCGTTCACGTTCACGCGGGGATCATCAAAGGCAATCCCTAATTCCTGCAAACATGCCAAAGCCTGTGCAGCAAAAGCCTCATTGAATTCATACAAATCAAAATCTCTGTTTGAAAGCCCTGTTCTTGCCCACAGTTTTTGTGTAGCAGGTACAGGTCCTATACCCATAATTCTTGGAGGAACACCCGCCACTGCACCTGTTATCACCCGGGCAATGGGCTCTAATTGATGTTTTTTAATGGCTTTTTCTGAAGCCAACACCAGACAAGCAGCTCCATCATTGATTCCAGAAGCATTGCCAGCGGTTACCGTTCCATTTTTTCTAAAAAGCACAGGTAGCGTACCCAACTTTTCCAAACTTGTCCCTGCTCGTGGGTGCTCATCTTGATCAAAAAGCACCTTATTTTTCCCCAACTTCACGTCCATGGGGAGAATCTCTTGTGCAAACCTTCCCGATTGCTGGGCAGCGGCACATTTTTCCTGAGAAGCAAACGCAAAACGGTCTTGGTCTTCCCGCTTGATATGATACATTTCGGCCACATTTTCCGCTGTCTCCGGCATGCTATCCGAACCATATAAGGAATCCAACACAGGGTTGATGAAGCGATAACCCAAGGTACTATCTTCAATACTCATGTTTCGGGAAAAAGCTGCATCCGCTTTCGGGATAATAAATGGTGCCCGTGACATGCTTTCTACCCCTCCTGCCAAAATTAAATCAGCATCTCCAGACTTAATCATGCGGGAGGCTGTTAGGATGGCATCCATTCCAGAACCACAAAGTCTATTGACTGTACCTCCGGGAATGGAGGTCGGCAATCCAGCCAGCAATGATGCCATGCGGGCCACACTGCGATTATCTTCACCGGCCTGATTGGCACAGCCGAAAATTACATCGTCAATTGCTTCTGTGTCCACATGAGGAAGGGTAGCTAGCGTGCCTTTGATAACTGCAGCTGCTAAATCATCCGGTCTTACCCCTGACAAACTCCCTCCATAGCGTCCAATCGGACTTCGCTTAAACGCGCAAATAAAAACTTCCTGCATGGTGTATTAGCCCTGATGGGCCATTTTAGTTTTTTCATTCAATAATCTCAATGCCTCCAACTCTTCCAACTCCGGAACATCAGTAATGGCAACTTCTTCTGCGAATCGAATCTTCCACCCGGTATTTTCTTGGATAGTTTCCCTAGCTACTCCTGGGTGTATGGATGTGACAATAAATTCACCCGTCGCCTCTTCTGTCTCCATAATGCACAAGTCGGTAATGATTTTGGATGGGCCACTCGTGTTAAGTCCCATGGCTTTTCGCTGACCGGGACCATCTCCATGCCCAAAAGAGGTGATAAAATCCACTTTTTCCACAAAAGCGCGAGGGGATTGCTTCATAATCACATAAATCGTATGACAAAATGCAGCAATTTCCGGAGCACCCCCTCCACCGGGAAGCCGAACCTTGGGTTTGTGATAATCCCCTACAACGGTGGTATTGATATTGCCAAACTTGTCAATTTGAGCCCCTCCAAGGAATCCAACAGTAATCCTCCCGCCCTGCAACCAATAGCTAAACATCTCGGGAACAGATACGGTAGTCAGGGCTGTCTCACACAGTTCCCCATCGCCGATGGAAAGCGGCAATACATCCGGTTTGGTTTGAATAGTACCGGATTCGTAAATCAAGGTAATATCTGGCGCGTGGGTAAGTCTGGCTAAATTACAGGCCGCTGAAGGAAGCCCAATTCCTACAAAGCATACATCGGAATTCTTTAAAATCCGTGATGCCACCACGGTCATCAATTCTGTTGAATTATACTGCATAGTCTGTTGATTTTAAGTCCTGTAGCCACTCATTAAATTTTTCCCGATCCTTAGAAATAGCTTCCCAAGCAATGTAAGCTTTGTTGTCTCGGCTATAATATCCATGTGCGTAACTAGGTTTGGCACCACCGGGTGCATGTACCACCGCACTGACAGTCCAGGAAGGTAAAATCACTGCATTCGGACTTGTAGGCTGTAACTCATCCACGATTTCCTCCACAGTCACAATGGCAGCCTTGGCAGCAAGGACAGCCTCCTTTTGTACACCCACGATTCCTTCTAGGGAAACGTCCCCTTTTTTGGAGGCTTTTTGGGCATGGATAATGGTAACATCAGGTCGAATGGCCGGTACTGCCACCAATCGTTCTCCAGTAAATGGACAGGATAGGGTTTTGATAGAAGGATTGACTTTCTCCAAATCTGCCCCATAATAGCCTTTAAAAATCGCACAAGGCATACCAGATGCCCCTGCCGCATAGGCGGCAGCCATGGCGGCATGGGAATGTTCATCAACTTCCAAGGGTTGTGGATAGCCTTTTTCAATGGCCTCTCGCAAACGGTAGAGCGAACCCACTCCTGGATTCCCTCCCCAGGAGAATCTTAATTTCCGAACACATCCTGCCCCAATTAATTGGTCATAAATCATATCCGGAGTCATCCGAACCAATTCCAGGTTTTTGAACCCCTGACGGATAATCTCATGGCCTGCGGCAAAGGGAATCAGATGTGTAAACCCCTCCATAGCCACCGTTGCCCCATCAAACAGATGGGTAGCAATGGCCTCTTGCAATGTTTGTATCTTTCCTTGCATATCAATAATCAAAAAACACCGTTTCTTTTTCTCCCTGCATGTGCAGATTGAACTCATATATCGTGACAGGGCTATCCTGTACCTTTTTGGCAATCAAGGTGGTTTTTCTTTCTTCAGATACCAACTTCAAATAAGGATCTTCCTGATTGAATTCCTTGAAATCCTCGAAATACACACGGGTATACACATGACTCAACAGCCCTCGCATAAAGACAATCATGTGAATAGTAGGTGCCTGACCAGGCTTTTCCGCTGCTGGTATGCAGGTGGTAAATTCAAACCAATTTCCTTCTATGGTACCTGTCCCCATCCTTCCAATGGAGAAAAAGCCTTGGTGCGGTTTTGTTTGGAATTCACCTTTCTGGTCTACTTGCCAGATTTCAATCATCGCATCATCCACGGCCTCCCCATGTAAGTCGTAGACTTTACCACGGAGAATAATTAAATCCTGTGTATTCTTGTTGGCATCCAATAACACGGGAGTAGCCAAACTTTTATGGTCAAATTTGTATTGCTCCGGTGTCAGACCATAGGCAAAATAGGGCCCTACTGTCTGTGATGGGGTTTGTCCTAGCTTATTCATTTTCAAAAGGGGTTGAATGATGGCCTCTTAATACAATGTCAAATTGGTAACCCAAGGCAAAACCTTCTTCGGTCAAGCTTAGGTCAAAAGTTGAAATCAAGCGCTCACGTGCTTTTTCGGGAACAGCCAAGTAAATGGGGTCGTAATCCAACAAGGGATCTCCCGGAAAATACATCTGGGTTACTAAGCGCGTACCGATGTTGGGTCCGAATACACTGAAATGAATGTGGTTAGGTCTCCAGGCATTGGGATGATTTCCCCAAGGGTAGGCACCTGGCTTGATGGTGTAAAACTTAAAAATGCCTTCTTCATTCGTCACACATCTACCCGCACCAAAGAAATTAGGATCCAAAGGGGCATCATGTTGGTCGCGCTTATGCACATACCTTCCCGCTGCATTGGCCTGCCACACTTCAATAAGTGTATTTTTGAGTGGCTGTCCATGTTGATTCAACACCCTTCCACTGACGACAATCCGTTCCCCAAGCGGTTCACCGTTTTTGATGCCATTCTTGGTCAAGTCATGATCGAGGGGCGCTACAGACTCCAAACCGAAGATGGGTCCGGAACTCGGTTTCATCAATTCGGGTACGGTAATCAGATTTTGAGAAGGTCCTCTGAAAATGGTGGATTTATAGCCCGGAGCTATCAGGGGCGGGTGGCTAGTCCAATCACGTTGGTTTTGAGTAGTATCCATATGCGTGCTGTTAAAGGTTAAAGACTTGTTTGGCTATTCTAAAGGCAGTATTGGCAGCTGGCACACCTGCATAAATGGCCACATGCATCAATACTTCCCGGATATCTTCTAGGCTTGCACCCGTTTGCTGGGTTGCTTTGAAATGAAGGATCAGTTCCTCCTCATGTCCAAGACCTGCCAAGAGCGCTATGGTAATCATGCTGCGTTCCCGCTTGGTCAAATGCTCAGAAGACCAGACAGTACCCCAAGCGGATTCTGTGATAAATTGCTGGAAACCTTCATCAAAGGAAGTTTTTGCAGCCTCCGCTTTGGCAACGTGGGCTTCTCCCAATACTGATTTGCGGGTTTGCATGCCCTTTTGGTACTTATCTGTTGGATTCATAATGCTGAAATAAAATCATGTAAAATTGCTGTAGTACGCTCGGGGCTATCCACGCAAGGCAAATGCCCTGCATTGGGAACCGTAATCAAGGAACAGTTCATCAACTGAGCAAAGGATTGAACCAAAGTGACGGGAGTGGATTTATCCTCCTCACCTACCATACAGATTACCGGAATGGCAATATCTTGAGCTGTTTCGGTGTAATCAGCATCCCGAATAGCTTCACAGGCAATTCGATAACCCAAAACATCCGCCCGTTCCAACATGGCTTGATACAAGGCAAATGCTGCAGGGTGCTCCTGCTGAAAATTTGGTGAAAACCAATTGGTCAAAATCGAAGGGGCGACGACTTGCATTCCCATTCTTGAAATAGTTTGAATGCGATTGTTCCAAGCTTCCGCAGTTCCAATTTTTGGAGCAGTGTCCATAAAGACAATTCCTGCAATTTTTTCGGAGTAACGTTGGTAAATGTCCAAGCTAATCAAACCCCCAATGGACAATCCAACTAGGACAATTTTATGCAAACCCAAGGCTTCACACAGGCCCATCACATCATCTGCATAGCTAGAAATATTGCCTTTTTCTATGGCTCCTAAACTGCTAAGTCCATGGCCCCTTTTGTCAAATCTGAGTGTGCCAAATTCGGTGCCTAAGCCATCAATCACGGCATCCCAAATGCGAAAATCCGTACCCAAGGAATTGATAAACACCAAGGTCAGGTCTTTATCTCCTTTATTGAAAGCGTAATGAATAGTGGTGTCCCCTAACTGAATCGCCTGCATATCAACACTCATTTAATTTGATAGAATCGTCCGCCAGTTTTTCAAGGTCGGGGGTGTAAGAAGCCTGAATCCATTTTCTGGCCTGCAAATGATCTGCAGGTTTGTTGATAGAATCTACTGCTATCAATTGGTTATTCTTGAAGTAGAAGACAGAAAACTTATCCCCCTCTACATCTCCCCGAACGAGGAGCTGGTCATAGCCTTCGGATAAACCAGCCATTTGTAATTTGAGGTTGTATTGGTGCGTCCAAAACCAAGGCACCTGATGGTAGCTTGTCGGTTTCCCACAAATGGTAGAGGCAATGACTTTTGCCTGGTCAACTGCATTTTGTACAGACTCCAAGCGAACCATCTGTCCCTTGGCAAAAGGATTGGGATGCAAAGCACAATCTCCGATGGCGTAAATTCCATCCGTAGAAGTTTCAAAGTATTTATTAACCTCTATGCCATTGCTGCATCGAATACCTGCTTCTTGTGCAAGTACCTGTGAAGGCAAAACTCCGATTCCTACAATAACTTGGTCTGCGGTAACTGTTTCTCCTGTGCTCAAGGAAGCGGTCCATCGGGAGTCCTGATGCAAAGCTTGCACCCCAACCCCCATCCGGAGGTCCACTCCATAAGCTTGGTGTTTGGCTGCAAAATGCTCACTTAACATGGGCGGAAGTACCCGCTGCATCAGGCGAGGCTGGTATTCCACTACGGTTACTTTTTTTCCGGATTTGGCCGCATAGGCAGCGATTTCCAAACCGATAAAACCTCCTCCAATCACCAAAATATCCTGTACATCTTCTTGGTCAAGTGCTTGTTTCAGGTAATCAGCATCTTTCATGGTCCGCAGGTAGAGCGGTTGGTCCGTTCCCTTGATAGGAATTGGCAATTCTCTGTTGTATGCACCCGTAGCAAAAACCAAGAAATCAAATTCATATTCCCCAGAAGTTGCATGCACTGTCTTTTGTGGAACATCTACTTTTTCCACAAGCTCTCCCAATTTCAACTCCACCTGATTGTTTTCATACCAAGCTTCAGAACGAAACATGATGCTGTTCTTTTGCTGTGAACCATCCAAATAGCCTTTGGATAGGGGTGGCTTTTGATAGGGGAAGTCCGCATCTTCTGAAAAAATACAGATAGACCCTTCAAAACCTTCTTCGCGAAGGGAAGCAGCAGCCTGTATGCCTGCATGGCCGGCACCGATGATGATGACATTTTTCTTCATGGGAATGGAATTGAGTGGTATGTTGGGGAATAGCGGAGGTAGTAGGATTTACTTACTACCTCCACTGATGTGCTTATTGTTCTTGAGGAATTTCTACTACCAAACCATCTAAGGCATTGCTGATGCGAACCTGACAGCCCAAGCGGCTTCTTTCAGTTCTCGGAGCTACCGCCCCCTCCAACATTTCGTCTTCCTCCTCTTCCATTTCAGGGAGTTTGTCGAGGTATTCCTCGCCGATGTAGCAATGACAAGTGGCACACATACAGGAACCTCCACACTCGGCGATAATTCCTTTAATGTCGTTTTGAACCGCACCTTCCATAATCGTAGCGCCCAAAGGCAGTTCTACTTGGTGCTTGTTTCCGTCTGAATCGATGTAAGTAATCTGTGGCATATTGATAAAATTTAAATGTGTTTATTTTCCAATGGTCAAAGGTAACTTGACCGGTGAGCGGAAGGTGGTAGATGGATTCCAATCCAACTCTTCCACGCTCATGTAGTATTCAGGTATTCTGGTGAAAAACTCACCCATCGCAATCGTGGTAATCATCCGGGCAAACATATTTCCCAAACACAAATGCACGCCGCCTCCAAATCCCAAATGACCTCTCGTATTTCTTTCCAGGTCATACACGTCGGGATTTCTGAAAAAGCGCTCATCTCTATTAGCCGAACCGTAACAAAGCATCACGAAATCCCCTTTTTTCATTTGCTGACCATGCATCTCCAGATCTTTGGTCAAAACCCGCTTGAAACGCTGTGCAGAGGTATTGAAGCGAAGGGTTTCCTCGATTGCCTTTGGCATCAAACTGACATCTGCGGCAATTCTCCTTCGGGCATCCGGGAAGGTTGCCATGTTGTAGGCCATCATAGACAAGAAACTGGAAAGCGATTCTACTCCTGCTAAAATGATGGTTGCAGAAGTCATAATAATTTCCGCTTCTTCCAATTTATCCCCATCAATTTCCGCCAAAATCAATCGGGAAATCAAGTCATCCTTCGGGTCTGCTCTCCGCTGACGCACAATGTCTTCTACATAGTTGGTCAAAAACTTAAAACCCGCGATGTGTTCAGGGCCTTTCTGCCTGGTTTCTTGGTCTGACTGAATGGATAAGATCACATTCCTCCGAACCTCATGATGGTCCTCATCCGGTAAGCCCATCATAGCAAATAGGGTTCCCACCGTTATCTGACTGGAAAAATCCTGCACAAAATCAAATGAGCCCATTTCCAAGACCCGGTCCAAAACCTCTGTCACCAACTCCTTGGTAGGGTCCATCAGGTGCATTAAATTATTTTTGGCAAAGGCTGATTGGATAAGCTTCCGCAAGCGGTCATGACGGGGAGGGTCAGTAGTGCCTAGGGTTGAACCGGACCTGCCCGGAAGCTCATCTACCAGATTTCCTTGACTGGAAGAGAATGTTTGCCACTCTACTCCGGCACGCTTGATATCATCGTGGCGGGACAAAATCCACATATTCACATCATTTGACCAAAAACAAGGATATTGGTCCCGCAATGTTTTGTAGAATGGAAAAGGGTCGGCGTCCATGATTGGACTATAGGGATTAAACTTGAATTTCTGTTCAGTGATGGTTTCCATGTGGCTATGAATTAGTGTTAAATGAATTGTTTTCCTCCGTCGACGACGATAGTCTGCCCGGTCACATAATCGGATAAGGCACTGCTGAGGTACAAAACTGTCCCCACGATATCTTCGGAGTTTGAACTTCTTTTGATACTACCCCTGTCTACTCCATAGGTAGCGGCATTTTCCATGATGGATAGACTGGCTTCCGTCAAGGTAAATCCAGGGGCTACTGCATTGACATTGATATTGAATGGTCCGCATTCTTTGGCAAGCGTTCGGGTAAGCCCGATAACTGCTCCTTTTGAGCTCACATAATGGGACCAATTAGGTGAACCTGACATAAACGTAGCAGAACTGATATTGACTATTTTACCGCCATTATCTTTCATGTAGGGAAAACAAGCTTTTGCCAGCAACCAAGGTCCCTTGATATTGACCTGCATGACCTTGTCCCATTCCTTTTCTGAAATTTCATAGAAAGGTGCACGGCTCAAATTTCCGTACATAGCAGCATTATTGACCAAAACATCGATGGAACCGAAGCTCTTGTAAATAGCCGTAACCACTTCATCTACTTGAGCCGCATTGCTTACATCCATGGCATAAGCCAAGGCGGAGGCTCCCAGTTCAAGAGCAGTTTCTTGCGCTGCCTGTAAATTGATATCGCAAATGGCCACCTGAGCTCCTTTTTGAACAAAGGCTTCTGCAAAGGCCTTGCCCAGCCCTATGGCTGCCCCTGTGATAATGACCGTTTTTCCTTTAAAATTTAAATCCATTACTGCTTGATTAATTTACCTGCATTCAGTTCTGTGTAGGCTACTTCCAAGAAAGACTTGGCCAGCCATTTCCCTTCTTTGGTGAGTAATTTCGGTAAGACATGCCCATCCAAGATATCCAAGACTTCCGATTTCCCAATTTCAAACCACTTCCCGATGGTGGCAACACCGTGAGGGGTATACCTCCACAATTTATCGGCATCCTTCACAATGGAATCTTCCAAAGACCTGGCTTCCGCGGTGGTGTCATGCCCATCAATAATGGCTGTCACTTGGGAAATAAACTCCTTGGAATAACCATGTTTTCCCAATAGCCCTGAGGCTATTTCCATCCCATACACCTCGTGCGCACGGGTCAGTTCCGGATATTGATTATTGGGACCAAAGGCCTTTAATATTTTGTCTTCTGGAATTTTGCTCCATCCGGTATCGTGCAGCATCATTGCTAACAGGCACACTTCTTTATCAGCATCGGCATTCCAATCAAGGAGTAACTTCACCAACTGATAGGAATGGAGAGTATGTACATCGTTGTCTCGGATTGTCAGAAACTCCTTGGCTTCCTCCCAAATGGCGATATGATTTTCTTGAAGGATTTCCATATCAGTAGTTCAGGTAAATGGTTTTCAATTCGGTATAGGCTTCCAGTCCATGGATACCTTTTTCCCGCCCGATCCCACTCTGCTTCATGCCTCCAAAAGGCACCGAATGATAGGAACGTTGGATATTGTTGACCCAAACCGAACCCGCCTGCAACTGCTCGGCAATCCGAAGACCTCTGCCGATGTTGTGGCTGAAGACGTACGCTGCTAATCCATACAGCGAGGCATTGGCCTCTTGTATGGCTGCTGCTTCATTTGTGAAGCTGGCTATTCCGATCACAGGTCCAAAGGTTTCTTCCCGCATGATTTTCATTTCAGGGCTTGCCTCTGCTATCAGGGTAGGCTCTAAGAAAAATCCCTTCTCATAGAACCCTCCCATTCTTCGTTTTCCACCTGTCAGGATGCGAGCGCCTTTGCTTTGAGCATCTTCAATCTGATGGAAAGCATTGGCGAAAATTTTCTCATTGACCATTGGTCCCAAATCGCAATTATCTTCAATCCCAGCCCCCAAGGTCAGTTTTTCGGTGGATTCCTTCATTTTTTGGCAGAATTGCTCAAACAGGCTTTCGTGTACATAGACGCGATTGACCCGGTAACAAAACTGTCCCGTGTTGGCAAAGCCATGCTTGACAATTGCCGGCACAGCCATGTCCAAATCTGCATCTTCACAAAGGATGGCGGGTGATTGTCCTCCCAATTCTAAGGTTATTCGTTTATGTGTTCGGGCAGCTACCCCTGCAATGTGTGCACCTGTGGAAGTTCCTCCCGTGAAGGCGATTTTGGCAACTTTGGGATGGGAAACCAAGGCATCACCAATCTCCCTACCGTATCCAGTAATGACATTGAAAACACCTGCTGGAAATCCAGCTTCCTCAAAACAGGATGCCAAAGCCAAGGTACTCAAAGGCGTATCTTCTGAAGGCTTGCTGACCATGGTACAACCCATGACCAACGCAGCACCCATTTTGAAAGTCAATAGTGTAATAGGATAATTGAACGGAGTAATGGAAACAACCACTCCCAAAGGTTCTCTGGTCACTAGGACTTTTTCTCCTTCCACATTTGTCAAAGGAAAATAGCCTTTCATGCGCAAAGCCTCTTCTGCATAATATTCGAGGAGTTCAGCACTTCGGTTGATTTCATGAATGCAAGCGGTCAATGGTCTGCCCAGTTCCAAAGAAAGTTGACGCCCAATGGAAGCACTATGCTTACGCATGGAGGCAGCCAATTTCTTCTGAAATTGTACCCGCTCGTGCATGGGTATTTTCTTCCAAGTTTCAAAGGCTATGGCAGCTGCATTCACCGCAGCCTCTACATCCTCCAATCCAGAGCGGCACACGCTATCCAGGAGAATTCCATCCACTGGATTCAGCACTTCCATTTCCTCTAGACTGAAGGCTGTCCATTCCCCGTTGATATAATTTTTCATGTCTTACAATACATGTGCGAGCAATAAGGCTCTTGTGGCGGATAATTCTCTTTTGGCAATTGCTACAGATTCCGGCAAATGCAGTTGTTCAATATTGGTATCTTTCAATCGTTGGGCATATTGCGCAGGTGTCATTTTGAACCAATCACAGGCTACACTTACCCCAGTTACGGCAAACCTCCATAACTTGTCAGCATCCCTGACGATTTCATCCTCTTTGGATTTGGCAAATTTGCGGGTATCATGCCCATCGATGATGGTGCTGACCTTTTCAATGAATTCCTCATCGTAGCCCAAACTTGCCAATAAAGGTTTGGCATACTTCACTCCTTCAGATTCGTGCAGGTAGCGCACATCCGAGGTCAGGATATCGGGTCCGCTAAAACCTTTTTCAAAGATTTCCTCTTCATCGATTGCATACCAACCAATATCATGCAGGATGATTCCCGCAGCTACGACTGCCTGATTCACTCCTGGATAGGATTCCATCAGTTCCAAGGCGAATCGATACGAGAGTGGGATATGCACGTCGTTTTTACGGACGCGCATATATTTCTCTGCTGCTTTGAAAATGGCTTCGTATGCCGGTTTATGCAAGGGATGCATCATCACGCTTCTACCAATTCCTCCAAAATCTCTACGGTACCTTTCCCTCCATCAACCCGGATTTTCATTCCTGTTTTGATTTGGGTAGAAGCCGAACCTGTTCCTGTCACCGCAGGCAGACCGTACTCTCTACATACAATAGCTGCATGGGACATCATGCCTCCAATATCTGTGACGGTGGCCACAATTTTATTGAACACAGGAGCCCAACTTGGAGCTGTAACCCGTGTCACGAGGATTTCTCCTTGCTTCAATTGGTCTAGGTCAGAGGCATCGTTGATGATGCGGGCATATCCTTCCACCAATCCTGGGGAGGCGGCCATGCCTTTCATATGACTGGATTTTTCATCTCCTCCAAGCCAAGATTCCACTGCTTCGGTGGTGATTCCCCAAAGCATGATGGTGAATGGTTCAGTCACTACTTTTGGAGGATTATTGAAGGCTGGCTGCGGTGGTGCCGTGGCCAAAGCATCTACAATTTTCTTTCTGCGGTTAATCTCATCCTGCAAGACTGCCGGCCCAACGGAAGGAACACCTACTGCCCAGCTATTGCCATAATCAAATAATACCTGAAGGATTTCCTCTCTACGGAAGTAGTACATGTCGGATTCCTGTTGCCAGAAACCTTGTTCTTTGAGCATGCGGCTGAGTTCGCGGGTTTTTCTCCAGAATACCCCCATCGCCCAATGCTCAATGTAGAAGTTATGGTTCTCTACGTAAGGGAACACTACACGTGCTAGCCCTAATTTTCCTTCAAAAATTGCTCTCGCTTCATCATCCAAGGACTCAGCATATTCCATAGTGATTCTATCACGTTCTGCTTCCAAGGCTTCGGTAGGTCTATCAATTACTTCACCTTTTAGCAGTTTCTCTACATAGTTTTTCAAATAGCCATAAGGAATATCCAAATGCTCAATCCAATACTTATCTGAAGAGTAAAAACCATTGCCTGAGGTATAGTTAAACCATGGGTGCTTCGCTTTTTCCCAAGCCTGTAACCACTGACCGCCATTTTCTTCCAAAGCAATGCAGTGAAGTGCCTCATTGACATCTTTCTTTTCAAAGCATTTGGCTAGATTTAACGATACCGCCAGCTTAGCCAATTTCTTCAATTCATCATCTGGTCTGAAAAGGTCAACATCAATACCTTGAACCATTTTAGCAACCGACAAATCAGGGATTCCAGGGAACACTTCCTTGCAGAATCCAAAGAAATCCAAGTAGGCCGCATAACCCAAGTTCAAAAATTCAAAATGGTATTGCCAGGTTTCGTAGCAAAGGGAAATCAGCTTATTGTAATCGTTAATCAAATGAAAGGTAGGGTCCAATCCTACACCATCTTTAATCCACTGAATATCTACGCGTTCAGGTAGTGGTTCAAAGTGAACGGCTTCCATATCATCGATGACACGTTTTACTTTCTTGTGCCAATTCTCAAGCAACTCATTCCAGTTTTGGAAATAATAACCCGCCCTTTCCATGAATTCGGGCACCCTGCCTTCAATCAATTCAGGATTTACAGCCACTGGACTCATGTAGCAATAGCCATTGTGGATTTTAAAATCGACTCCATTTGCTGGAGGAATTACATAGTGTCTGGAATTATACTGGGAAAGACATTTTACAGCAAACTCAACCGTCATGGCATCGAATGGCTTAAATACATTGGGCCAGTGTTGGGAGTCGCAAAAAAAGAATTTGTCTTCCTCCTGCGCCTTTAACTGCTCTTGAAATACCAAGAAATAAGGATACAATTCTTTCCATCCTTCAGATCCTTTTGGAGCACTGTGCTCGTAAGGGCTGATAAATTTTTTCTTTTTGTCGGTCATAATGGTATGTATTGTTTGGGGTTATGTTATTTTTTTGCACTTAGGGGGTTGATCAGCGAACCTACCAGTCCTTGCATTCCGGACATATAGTGTTTTTTGGTCTCTGTTTTTTTATTGGACCATACAGTCTCAGGACGGCTTTGCAACAAGGTAAAGGCTTCTTCACCCTCCGCATCAGCGTCCAAGGCCCATTCGATATCCTGTGGACAACCGTAATGTTTTTCTATACGTTTGGCGATTTTGCTGATGAAAATCAATTCATCTCGAGTGAGGCAAGCTTCGGTAGCTTTCATCGGGTCCACTTCAATTTCTATTACGCGCTTATTGGCAGGGTCTGGAATCAAGGCTATCTTTTTATCCTGAATGGAAGACTCAACCAATTCAAAAATCACTTTATCCATGAGGTAATTATCAGGAGTTACAGTACCCGAAACCACACTCTCTCCCAAACCATACGAAGCCTCAATAGCTATTTTAGTACGGTCTCCATTGGTAGGATTCAAGGTCATGGTCACTCCCGCTACTCGGGCATTGACCATTTTTTGCACCACTACGCTCATGTGCACATCTTCTTCAGGAATATTATGGTCCTTTCGGTAAGCAATGGCACGGCTCGTGTACAAGGAAGCCCAACACATCTTGATATGGCTCAGCACCTCATCTTCACCCACTACCCACAGATACGTATCCTGCTGCCCTGCAAAGCTGGCATCAGGCAAATCCTCTGCTGTGGCAGAAGAGCGAACAGCTACCGGAAGTTCATCCGATTTGCCATATAGCTCACACAATCTTCGATAACTTGTTAGGATGTCCTCTTGAATATCTGCTGCAATGGCTTTATTCAAAATCTGATTTCTGATTTCCCCGGATAACTTATCCAAGGCAGACATATTTTTGGTATCCAATTTGGCCAAGGAAGCAAAAAGCCCTTTGGCAGTCATCAAATCCTGAATAAAAGCAACAAACGCATCTGTGGTCACACAGAATCCTTGCGGCACCGGTAAATCTGCTTGGGACATGCTGGCCAAGCTCTTTCCTTTCCCTCCGAGACTTTCTAGTTGTTCGGGCTTAGCATCTTTGAAAAACAGGCTGTAAGTGGGTTTCATGTTAAGTTAATTAAAGGTTTACCATTGTACCTGAAGAGCCTGTGGCGCTCTAAAGGATGTATTGGGTGCGAATGTGAATATTTGATCCGGTCTTAAATGAAGGCTTGGAATCCGGTCTGTAAGTTCTTCAAGGACCACTTTAAACTCCAGTTTAGCCAAGGGAGAACCCAAGCAAAAATGGATACCAGAGCCGAAAGACAAATGTGTTCCGGCATTTCCACGGGTGATGTCAAAACTTTCTCCGTTTTCGTACATATCCTCGTCTCGATTGCCTGAACCCATCACCATCAGGATGTTGGCTCCTTCCGGAATCATCACCCCTCCTACCTCGGTAGCTATTTTACATTTCCTCCTCCATGATAAAATAGAAGGAGAATATCGCAATACTTCATCGACTGCTTTTGGGATGAGTGCTTTATCCTGTTTGATTGCCTCCCAGCTTTCGGGATGTACCAGCAATTCACGTATGCCATTCCCAATTAGGGATGTGGTGGTTTCGTGACCTGCAAAGAGTTGGCTGTAACAGATGGCAGCAATCTCTCTATCTGTAATTTCATGCCCTTCGGCCTGCAAGACTACCAAGTCACCTGGAAGGTCATCTTGCATTTTTTCTTTTCTATCGCTGACCAATTTTTGGCAGTAATTCCAATAACGAATCATGTTTTCGGCATGCATCATCTGTGCATCTTCATCCAGATCTCCCCAAGTAAGGAGTAATCTACTTTCTGCCCAACTTTTCACCTGTGCTACATCGCTGTCAGGCACACCCAGTAGTTTAAAAATCACCAAAGCTGGAAGGTCATAGGCCAATTCAGAGACCATTTCTGCCTGATTTTTACCGGCTTTTAATTCGTCAATCATACGGATGGCTATTTTCCGGATTTCAGGCTCAAGCTTTTTGATCCGGGCCAGATTAAATGCCATGCTGACAATCCTCCGAATACGGGTATGGTCAGGGGGAATTCTTCCGGAAAGACCCGACAAGCCTACTAATCCAGCAGAGTCCATCAATGCTTTTGCTTTGGGGGCAATTGGCTTAAAGGGGCTTTGTGCATTTTCAGAACTGAAAGCCTGCCAATTTCCAAAAATTGCTTTGATATCTTCATACTTGGATACTACAAAATACCCAAGCTCCTCACTGAAAAAAATAGGACACTTTTCTCTGACTTCTTTGTAAAAAGGAAAAGGATTGGTGAGGTCAAATGGTTTGTAAGCTGCGTTTAATTCCTTGTGATAAGGACATTGCTCGATTCCTGCATTCATGTCGTTTTGGGTTTATGAAGAATTCTCTGCAATATCCCATCAATTCCTGGCTTGTATCCATTGATTTTAAAAAATTACTTGTACTTTTATTACATGAGTGTAAAATATTTTAAATTCACAAATCATTGAGTTAGCAGCCTACTCAAAATACTCTACTGCAAATAACGTCTTAATCCATTTAAATGAAGTTTTCACATCGAAAACAACAGAAAATCCTAAAAATCCACACAAAACAAACTCTTGCACTTTTAACCAGTATCAGCCATGAAAAAAATCGATAATTATGTATTGTATGGGGAAAGCAAGCAGGAAATCCTTCCAGAATTTATTCACTGCGAATCCATTGATGCTAGAAGCCGAAATCATGACTGGGTCATCAAACCTCATTTGCATAATCGCTTGTATCAGTTTGTGATAATCGAAGAAGGCTCATTTGAATTTACCTGCGGCCCAACGGTGCAACATATTGATGAACCTTGCTTGATAGCCATGCCAGCCAACACCTTGCACGGGTATTTATTTACACCAGACATCAAAGGTATGGTCTTAACCCTTTCAGATGAATTTGTTGAAGAAATTCTCAATCCACAAGCCCATGTTTTATTAGAAATCGAAAAGCCTCGAGTAATTTTCAGTAGTTGGAACAATGAACGCTTCGGGTTGATGTCGCGATTATTCCGAAGGGTGCATAATGAGCTATTGGCAGAGTATCAAGGCAAATCACTAGCCATCAAGTCTTATCTCTCCATTCTTTTCGTAGAGTTTTATCGAATGATTTTGGAAAACCGACACAATACCTATAAAGTGGTCAATACCAATATCAAGTTCTTCCGGTCATTTATGACTCAAATCAAACGCTATTACAGTAATCGGTTATTTAAAGGTGAAAACGTTGATAAAAAATTAACTGTAGCATCCTTAGCTAATTCTATGGGGATTTCCACCGTCCACTTGAATCGCGTTTGTCAAGCAGTAGCCTCCAAATCTCCCATGCAAGTCATTCATGAGTTTATCTTGAACGAATCCATTCGATACTTAGAGCAAACCGATTACAGCATAGCTGAAATCAGTTATAAGCTAAAGTTTGAAGACCCAGCTTATTTCTCACGTTTTTTCAAAAAGTTTACCGGGAAAAGCCCATCAGAATTTCGAGATAAAGCAGAAGTTGCTTAAGCTTATTTAGAAGCATGTCACATAAAATATCATTCAAAGCTTTTTAGAAAGGCTGCACTGGCAATCGATAAAACGGCAAAATCTTAATAGCATACCCATCTTGCTCAAATTCATCTCCTGATTGATAGTTACTTTATTGTTTACTAAACAACATTATTGTGGTTTAGTAAGAAACAACTATTCATGCAATCACCCGATGGCACGGAAAAAAAATTAAGCTCCTTCCGACTTATAGAAAATAAAGATATTCTTGACAGAAATCAATTCAACATTACAAGGGTTTCAAATCGTTTTTTGTTGCTTCACATCATTGCTTTTGCAGGGAGCAAGCAGAAGGTTTATATTACCAAGTATAATTGTAATCTAAAGCGATCATGAAATTCTTACTGAAAATTGTTTGTACAGTTCTCCTGATGGGGAGTTTGCAAGCCCAAGAGATGGGTTATTATATGCAACCTTCCATTCATGGGGAACTTATTGTATTTGTATCTGAAGGGGACCTATGGAAAGTGTCCACGAATGGAGGAAAAGCAATCCGTCTGACCACACACCACGGTGAAGAATTCTCGCCCAAAATTTCACCGGATGGCAAATGGGTAGCTTATGCTGCCTCCTATGAAGGACCCACAGAAGTGTATATTATCCCCATCGATGGGGGCTTACCCAGAAGGCTTACCTATGAAACGGCCCCTTCTATTCCAACAGCCTGGAAATCCGCTGAGGTATTGGCTTACACCACCAACCAATACGCTACCTTACCCAGACTTCAAACGGTGACTGTGGATATTCAAAATGGAAAGCGGGAAATCCTTCCTCTAGAAATGGCAGCCGAAGGAAGCTTTTCAGAGGATGGCAACACCTATTTTTTCGTTCGTCCAACCTTTCACAACAATGTCACCAAGCGTTACGAAGGTGGAACAGCCCGACAAATCTGGAAATACACAGAAAATACACCTGAAGCCATCAAACTGACCAAGGATTACAAAGGAGAGGACCACCGTCCCATCTATCATCAGGGGAGGGTGTATTTCATTTCCTCCCGTGATGGGATCCAAAATGTATGGTCCATGACCACAGATGGAGCAGATCTGCGTCAACACACTACCCAAGAGAGTTACGATGTACGTGAATTTTCCCTACATGGCAATTCCTTGGCTTATCGCGTAGGTGCAGATATCCATGTCATGAACCTCAGTACCAATACCGACAAGCAACTCGCTATCCACCTGAGTTCTGACTTTGAGCAGATGCGGGAAAAATGGATCAATAATCCTGAAACTTACATCACAGGCATCTCTGTCAGCAATGATGGAGAACGGGTCGCATTGACTGCAAGAGGAAGAGGTTTTATACTGCCAGCGAAAGAAGGCAGAATTGTGCGCTTGGACAGGAAAGATGGGGTGCGTATGAGAGATGCAGAGTTCTCTCCTGATGGCAAGAGCATTTATGTATTCTCTGATGAAAGTGGAGAATTTGAAATTCATCAGTACGACAGCAAAGGAATGGACAAAGGAAAGCAACTTACCAAAGATGGCACAACCTTACGCTTTAACCTGACACCTTCTCCGGATGGAAAGAAAATTGCCTTTACAGACCTGCACAGAGACTTATGGATTTTAGAACTTGCGACAGGCAAACAAGTAAAAGCCTCCACCAACAGGGAAGGTATCAGCGGATCCATGGCTTGGTCTCCTGATAGCCAATGGTTGGCGTTTTCCCAATCAGCCTCCAATACCTTTAATCAGATTTTCGCTTACGAATTTCCAACAGGCAAGCGCATAGCCATGACCTCGGACCGGGCCAATAGTGTCAGCCCGCAATGGAGCCCGGATGGAAATTGGTTGTATTTCCTGTCTGATCGAAATTTCGAAACCAAGGTGGGTTCGCCATGGGGTACCCGTCAACCGGAACCTTACTGGCACAAGCAAATGAAGATTTACCACATTTCACTGAAGAAGGGCTTGATCTCTCCTTTCCATTTCAATCATGAATTGAAAAAAGAAGAGACAAAATCAGAAAGTCCTGTGAAAGTAAGCATTGAGGAAGATGGCCTGATGCAGCGGTTGAGAGAAGTGCCTATTCCAGCAGGAAATTATCGTAATCTGGTGGTAACAGACAAAGCGCTTTATTACCTGAACGATGTCAATGATGATGGCAAAAATAACATTACCATGACCGAAATCAGTTCGAAAGTGGAACCAAAAACCTTTATCGATAATGTCAGAAGGTTTGTCACCTCGGCCAACAATCAATACATGCTCGTCACAGTGGGGAGTAATCACCATCTGGTCGAACTCAAAACCTCTCCAATTTCCAATTTGGCTGAATTCAAATTGGATTTGAGCAAGTGGAATTTCTCCATTGATCCTCGGGAAGACTGGATACAGCTATACACCGATGCCTGGAGAATGGAGCGGGACTATTTTTACGATCCCAACATGCACGGGGTCGACTGGGACAAGATGTATGAAAAATACCTCCCTCTTGCAAAAAGAGTAACAACCCGAGCTGAGTTATCCGATGTCATGGGTGAATTAATAGGTGAATTGAGCGTACTACATGCCAGTGTGGGTGGCGGAGACCTCAGAAGAGGACAGGACCAGGTGAACATGGGCTTGCTGGGTGCCCGATTGTCAAAAAATGAACAGCATCAAGGGTTCCAGATCGACTATATTTATCAAACCGACCCTGATTACCCAGATGAGCAATCTCCACTTTCCCATCCTGATATTGACATTCCAGTAGGCACTATCATTACACATGTGGATGGTCAAGCTGTTGCGGGAGCTTATGATTTGAATTACTTCCTACGGGACAAAGCAGACAAGCAGGTTCGTCTATCCTTGAAAAGCAGTACGGGAGCGACCTTCGATGATAAAATCCTGATCCCAATGAATGCACGTGCAGAATCCAATCTGCGCTACAACGATTGGGAATATACCCGCCGCCTGGAAGTTGAGAAGGCCTCTGATGGGGTTTTGGGCTATGTTCACTTGCGTGCGATGGGCGAAAGTGATATCAATCAGTGGTTTAGGGACTTCTATCCTCAGTTTAAAAAACAAGGCTTGGTCATCGATGTCAGGCACAACAGAGGTGGAAATATTGACAGTTTTATTCTTTCCCGATTGATGCGGGAAGCCTTCTTCTACTGGAAAAATAGGGAAGGAGAGCCTTACTGGAACATGCAATATGCCTTCAGAGGACATTTGGTATTGCTGGTGGATGAATTTACTGCTTCAGATGGAGAGGCCTTTGCTGAAGGTTTCCGTAGACTCGAACTCGGACAGAGCATCGGTGCCCGTACATGGGGAGGAGAAGTGTGGTTATCAGGGGTCAATACGCTTTCTGATAATGGCATAGCCCGTGCTCCTATGATGGGGGTGTATGGAGAAGAAGGAGAATGGTTGATTGAAGGGGTAGGCTTTATTCCGGACATTGAGGTAATCAATTTGCCCAAAGCCACTTTTGAGGGGAAAGATGCTCAGTTGGAAGCAGCCATTGAACATTTGAAGGAATTGATCAAAAAAGATCCAAGACCAGTACCAAGTCCTCCGGCATATCCGGATAAGTCGTTTAGGAAAAATTAATAAAATACGCTAAAACCATTACTCAAGGAGCTGGGAGACTTTCTCAGCTCTTTCTTGTTATAAACTACTCAATTTAATTCACAAATAATGTTACAATATTTTTAACAAGAGTCATTTTTGCATATACTACTAAAAACTATTCTTTCAATTTTTATATATTCAACACCTTAAACAAGCCCTTTCTAAAATTTGATTTATGACTAAGTTTTTATTTGCATTAATTTTTGCGGTATTAGTTGCGCAGCAATCCTTTTCTCAGTCTCCATGTGACCCACACCCCCTATTTACTAAAATGCCAAATCATAGTATTTCCGGCTGTGAAGAGTACGAGTATGATAAAATAAATATTAGATACCAAGATGAAGACTGGAACTGGATCCAATATGAAAAGGCTGGATACTTGCTGAAAACCTATTACACATTTAACGGCGAGATGGGAAAAAACCCTTCCAACGCAATGATCTTCCAGAATTACATTCAGGCAATAAGCTCCAAGGGAGGCACAATAATTGATCAAGCCAATGCCAACCTTTACCTTCATTTCAAGTCGGCCGGCGATTCTTGGTATATTCACATTCAAAGTGACCAGAGCGGTTCCTATTCCGTTTATAGTCTAAGGGAAGAAAATATGAACCAATACATTGCCCTGTCAGCTGAAGATATCGCCAAAGAGATGCAGAGCAATGGCAAAGCAACCTTCTACGGAATCTATTTTGACACAGACAAATCAGAAATCAAGCCTGAATCTAAGGAAACTTTGGAGCAAATGGCTAATTATTTAAAATCGAATACACAAGTTAATGTCTTTATAGTAGGTCATACTGACAACACCGGTTCTTTCGAACACAATCAGCAATTATCAGAAAAAAGAGCCGAAGCAGTGGTTACTTATTTGATTGAAAATCATCAAATTGCTGCAAGTAGATTAAAGGGTTATGGAGTATCTTCTCTATCTCCAGTTTCAACCAACACCTCAGAAGAAGGGAAAAGCAAAAACAGGAGAGTGGAGATGGTATTGAGGTAAGATCTATTTAATCCACCAAAACTTCAAAGGCAAGATGGAAAGTACAAATCATAAGAAAAGTTTAAGCGTATTTGCCAAAAAATACTTAGCACATTTGATTTTATGGTCTTTACTTTAATGTTAAGAGAATTAGAAAATATCCAATTCAACTTAAAAATTCAACTGAAGTTGAACCATCAACGATCTTGCTGGTAGCCAAGTATTGGCATCTGCTACACCTGAAGCGTAGTATGCATGAATAGTTTCCACATGGTCGTCAACATTCCAAACAGGCCTGCCATGTAAGCGTGGCTCTGGATCTGCACCCGAAAATCGGGTGAGGAAAAATAGGTTGTTTCCGATCACAGATAGTCTGCTACTAATTTTGGAACGTCCGAAGGTGAGATCAAAACTTCGCGAGACAGATAAAAATTGAAGGTTAAGAAAACTGGAATTTTCCACAAAATATGAATTGAAGGTATTTTGGTCTGTCAAACCTAGATTTATCAATTCTTGAGAACTCCTGACCCTGTTTAATGCAAAAAAGTTGACGTTTCCGTAGCGGTAATTCGTTTCATGGGCTAATACATGGCCAAATACCCCTCTGAAAAAAGCATCAATAGACCATTTCCCAAAGCTTAATACATGATTCCAACCCATCCACCAACGAGGAATCGCTCTTCCAACGGGCCTGTATGCATCTTGCCAATTAGTACCGCTTGGATTTTGACTGAATACCCATTGCCCTGTATTTCGATCAATTCGTTGAAACTCCAACGCACGTACTGTTCCAAGCGCCTCCCCTGTGCGGAGCGTATTGAATTGGAAGTAGGGATTGCCACCAACTTGACGACTAACACCTACATCTCTTCCCTCCCAAGAAAAAAGATTAGCTTCCAAATTTGTCCATTCCGAATGCATCCAAGTCAGATTCAAACCCGATTGATACTTGAACCTTTTTCGGTCTATTAACTTGAAAAGCCAAGAGGATTCAAAACCATAGTTTTCTATGGATGCAAAATTTTGGTAAGAAAAAGATAAAAACGATAATCCGAAAGGATCACTAATTGTATCATCTGGCAACAATGCCATAAGGTCTGATGCTTGATTTCGGAAGATGGCATTTCGTGCCACAACCTTCCCTTTGGCAAAAGCTACATCTGCGCCCAATTCCCATGCGTTTGATCTCTCCCATCGTAAATCAGTATTGGCAAAATGTCTAGGGGTGATTTGTTCCCCTACATCATAGATCATTTGGCTCAATCCTGATTGATCTGGTGCCAACCCGGTGTAGCTTAGCTTTGCAAAAAGCCTCAATCGATCTCCTGCAGCATAAGAAACATCCATTCCCCAAAAATTTCCCCATCCTGCATTTCCTCCTAAATGAGAAGCGCGCTCAGGCTGGTAACGGAAGTCAATCGATAGTTTTTCTCGGAAATGCAAATTCAAAGAAGCACCAAAGGATTCAAGTGAAAACTCCCCAAACTCCTCTGCTAAATCTTCTCTGGTAGTTGCCGTTTGGTCCAAATTGATCAAACGCTCATTGTAGCCATTCCATACGTAACTAAATCCTTGTCTAGCATATCTTAATCCGGGTGTGATTCTCCAATTACCAAAATCCGCTTGATAATCCGTAGTGAACTCCAAAAGATTTCGATCATGGCTACGTTCACGAAAGATTAATGGGAAAATAGTCTGAGAAATACCAGCTCGATTACTATAAGTTCGTTCTTGAGCCATTTCTTTTCCTACTTGTCCATAGCGGGAACTGACGTTCCATCGATCGGTCAATTTTGCAGTTATAGTTGCTTGAAAGAAATGCATAGTAGTCTCTACCCTATTTTGCTCTTCCTGCATACGTATCCAAGGATTTCCTCGAAATCGTGTAAATGCATCAAAACGCTCGTCTAATGGCCAGGTAGGGTTCATCATCATTCCTTCAAAAAAATCACTGTTACCAATCCTTGCCTGACGATTGACTCTCAATCCGCTGAGGTCTATTGAAACCCTATCATCCCACATGGAATAACCCAAATTTCCGTATAAGCTTAGTTGGTCAAAACCTGTGTGTGGCTGTATACCTTGTACAGTGCGGTTGCTGAGTTTGGTGTCCACATAAAAATTATCCTTTCGGTAGCTTCCTTGCACTCCTGTATGCATAGACCAAGCATTTCTACTGAGCGCATCCTCCCAATTAGTATTTGTATTCCCATCTGGATGGCCAGGCAACTTTAAGACCCTGTATTCCTGGGGAGTAAAGACATCATAGCTTCGTTGATGGCTTTCCAATGCCGCTGATTGAATCAAACCTACTGTCCAACCTTCCTTTCTTACTTGTTTGGAGCTAATATTTACCACTCCCGAACCTGCTTGCATTCCCCATGAGGCAGCCTGTGCCCCGTTTACAAGACTAATGGTATCAATTAAAAAAGGATCTACAAACTCCCAAGTGAGTCCAGGCATTCCATCCATGACTAACAAGGGCCTCATCCTGTTTTGATAGGTATGAAAGCCCCTATAGATCATGTCAAATGAACCGTTTGGATTGGAGCCAGGCCTGCTGATCAATATGCCTGGTATCTGGCCCTGAATAGCATGGGGTAACGAAAAAACAAGCCCTTCGTTGAAGTGAACTTCTTGTACCAACAATGTATCAATTTTTTGCCCCTTGAGAACAAGTGGTAAACAGTGCAGGCATAAAAGAAATAGAATGAATCTTTTGATTAGCATCAAATGGGCAAATATGACTAATAAGTTAAAAAAAGAAATGAACAAATCATTAAATATTAGGGACTTTCGCCAAGCAGCAAGCTGGAACCAAATTTTCTTCCTACCTTTGCACCCTAATTCAATTTTACAATGCAGAATATTCGGAATATCGCGATTATCGCACACGTTGACCACGGTAAGACCACCCTGGTGGACAAAATTATCCATGCCTCCAAAATCTTCCGTGAAAACCAACAGTTTGACGATTTAATCCTGGATAACAACGACTTGGAAAGGGAAAGAGGGATCACTATCCTTTCCAAAAACGTATCCGTTAGATATAAAGACCATAAAATCAATATCATCGATACCCCTGGTCACGCCGACTTCGGTGGTGAAGTAGAGCGTGTATTGAAAATGGCCGATGGAGTAATCCTATTGGTGGATGCTTTCGAAGGCCCAATGCCTCAAACCCGATTCGTATTGGGTAAAGCACTTGCTTTGGGTTTGACGCCGATTGTAGTCGTGAACAAAGTGGACAAACCTAACTGCCGTCCAGATGAAGTACATGAGGCAGTATTCGACCTGATGTTCAACTTGGATGCTACTGAAGAGCAGTTGGAATTCCAGACCTTATACGGTTCTGCGAAGCAAAACTGGATGGGACCTGATTGGCAAAACCCAACTGACTCCATCCTTCCTTTGTTGGATGCCATCATTGACCATATCCCTGCTCCAAAAATTGACGAAGGTTCTTTACAAATGCAGATTACTTCGTTGGATTACTCTTCTTTCGTAGGCCGTATCGCTATCGGAAGGGTAAAAAGAGGAACCATCACTGAAAATGCTCAATTAACCTTGTGCAAGGCAGATGGGGTTTTCAAAAAAGTAAGAGTGAAAGAATTGCATGTATTTGAGGGCTTAGGTAAAAACAAAGTTTCAGAAGTACATGCTGGTGATATTTGTGCGGTAACGGGCATCGAAGATTTCGAAATCGGTGATACAATCGCCGCATTGGAAAACCCTGAACCATTGCCAAGAATTGCTATTGATGAGCCTACCATGAATATGCTCTTCACCATCAACAACTCTCCTTTCTTCGGTAAAGAAGGTAAGTTTGTGACTTCCCGTCACATCAGAGACCGTTTGATGAAGGAAATGGAGAAAAACTTGGCCTTAAGAGTGGAACCTACCGATTCAGAAGACAAATTCATTGTTTACGGTAGAGGTATTCTTCACTTGTCGGTTTTGATTGAGACCATGAGAAGAGAAGGTTATGAATTACAGGTAGGCCAGCCTCAGGTAATTTTTAAAGAAATTGACGGGGTACAGTGTGAGCCTATCGAAACCTTGGTAGTAGATGTACCTGAAGAAACTGCCGGTAAGGTAATCGAATTGGCTACTCAAAGAAAAGGTGAATTACTCATCATGGAGCCAAAAGGTGATTTACAACACTTAGAGTTCAAAATCCCATCCAGAGGTTTGATCGGTTTAAGAAACAACGTCTTGACGGCTACCCAAGGGGAAGCCATCATGAACCACCGTTTCTCTGCTTATGAACCTTATAAAGGCAATATACCAGGCAGAATCAATGGTTCTTTGATTTCTATGGAAGGTGGTCAGTGTACGGCCTATGCCATTGATAAATTACAGGACAGAGGCATTTTCTTTATTGAGCCGGGCGATGACTTATACACTGGACAGGTAATCGGTGAACACTCCCGTGACAATGACTTGGTGGTAAACGTGCAGAAGGGTAAAAAATTGACCAATATGCGTGCTTCCGGTTCGGATGACAACACCAGAATCGCTCCTCCAAAAAGATTCTCTTTGGAAGAAGCCATGGAATACATCCAAAAAGATGAATACCTGGAAATCACGCCTAAATCCATCCGAATGAGAAAAATCTATTTGGATGAAAATGAGAGAAATAGAATGGCGAAGAAAGACGCTTAATTGTTGTACCAAGTACAAAGACAGAGACCCTTGAAGTTGAAAGACTTTTGGGGTCTTTTTTTTGACCTTTGAGGTTTCCCAAAAACCTCGAAGGTCTCTACCAGAAAAAAATCAAGAATTGAAAACGTATTTCCTACAAAAAAAACCTTCGAGGTCAAAAAGACCTCAAAGATTAGCAGACTCCCTGACCTTTGAGGTTACAAAGAACCTCGAAGGTCTTTGAAATTTCAGAAAAAAAGCCCCTCTCAATTAATCAAACCTATAAATATCTAAAACAACTTCATCTTCACTGAGCCCTTCATAAAAAGAATTGGTTCGGGAAAGATAGAGTCCTTTTTTACCTACAAAAGACTTATAAGGTTTATGGATCTTTCCGGGAAACCTCTTTTCAATAAGAATAGTAAAGTCTTTATCCAATACAATGATGCTGAAATCATTTTTAACTTGAGGAAACTGTTCCTCTAAGTCTGAATCTTCCATTTCTCGACCGATAGTTACAAATCGATAGTAGACATCTCTATACGGATCGTAGATTAAAGAACTGTATGTCGTTTGTGTTACTTTTTCTCTGATTTCGTTATCGCTGGGAGCACCTGAAGCAGCAGAATACTTCAATGGCTTAGCAAATTCACTTTTTGCATTCACTGATTTTAGATGATTCCAATCCTTATCAAAAACCAACATGGAGTCTAAGGCAGACCAGGAATAAACCCATAAATCCCCTTGTCTGATTCTTGAATAGTTACCCGAACCCATGGGCCAAACTTTGCCATGATAAAAATCAGGGACGATAATCTTGTCAATATGCGAAACTTCATTGTTTACCAAATCGACCTTGACTGCTGGACGAAATGCCTTCATATCCTCATCAGAACTCAAAAATCCATTCAGACTCATGTCCGAAAAATATAAATTACCAGCTTCATAGATGGTCATATTATCGGCCCTTGAATAATGGTTCACCAAGCTTTTCATCATTTCCTGAGGGCTACTCCTATCCACTTTCTGTGGACTGAATTGAGTAATTACCTCACCTTTGCCATTCAATAAGGAAATACCATTCAATTGCATTTGATTAAACAAGAAGATTGAATCGGAATTATGATAAAAGAAGCCATATAAAGCACGTATAGGAAACTTTTCATCCTTTTCAATTGGTGTCCTTTTGACCATTTCTCCTGTTTCCAAATCATAAAAATCGAAAGAGAAATTCACCCTATTCATTACTAACAACAACTCCACTCCTTCTTCAAAGACTACCTGAAACTCAGTAAAATCAAAATTAGAAACTGAGTCCATGGCTAATTTGACTTGTCCCAGATGAGTAAAACTTTTATCAAAAGTTTCCTTTTCAGGATAAGTTTCTTTCTTTGAACATGCCCAAACGCTAATGCATAAGAAAATAGATGGTAATAAATATTTATTCATAATTTTAGCTTATACAGAAGAAATAAAACTAACTAAATAAGTTATGAATTACAAATTTAAGACGCCTGTCTTTTTAAGAATTCCTTTGCCAAGCTTATAAGAACTCCCTCATGAAAAAATCTTTACAAGTACTAACCATTTTCCTCATGTTGACAGCTTGTACTAAAAGTACTGACCCTATAGCAACTATCTTGCAACACTGCCAAGGAGAAAAACCAGGGACAGCAGTGGCGATCATAAAAGACGGAAAATTCGTTTATCATGAATCATTTGGTTTGGCAGACCTTGAAACAAAGACAGCAGTACACAAAAACAGCAACTTTCGCTTGGCTTCCGTCAGCAAGCAATTCACTGCGACAGCGATTCTAATGTTGGAAAAGGATGGCTTGATTGACTTGGATTGGAGCATGGATGAGATTTTTGAAGATTTCCCATCTTATGGTCAGGGTATTCGAGTCCATCATTTGCTTAACCATACTTCAGGCTTATGGGATTACGAGGATTTTGTACCGGATACTGCTATGGTCAATCAACTCATGGACGAAGGAGTTTTGGACATCATCCGACAAACAACAGAAGTATATTTCCCCGCTGGAGAAGCTTTCAGGTATAGCAATACTGCTTACGCTTTATTGGCTTTGATCGTAGAAAAATATTCGGGAAGATCATTTCCTGATTTTTTGAATGAACGAATTTTTACCCCTTTAGGAATGTCAAATACCTTAGCCTATGTCAGAGGTGTAAATACTGTGCCCAATAGGGCATTTGGCTATTCCAAGGAAGAGAAGCTTTGGGTACAAAAAGACCAAAGCAGCACCTCAGCTGTATTGGGAGATGGGGGAATATACTCCAATGTCCCGGACCTTTTCAAATGGGACCAAGCCTTACATCATGCGACCCTACTCCCATCAGAAACAATTGAACGCATGTTTACCAAAGCCAATTTGAATGATGGAACTGAGATTGATTATGGAATAGGATGGCATTTGAAAACCTTGGATGGGAAAAAAGTGGTTTATCATACCGGTAGCACTACTTCATTCCGTAATATTTTTTACAGGATACCTTCCGAAAAGTTAAGCATCATCATTTTGACTAACAGAAATGAACCCGAGGAAGAAGAAATGGTAGGATTGGCTGAGAAAGTATTAACTGCAATGAAATGAAAAGATTTTTATCCTTCGTTTTTGCTCTTGTAATATTCAGCTGCACCCCAAAAGAAGAAAATATTAAAAGCTATTTTGGCATTTCCATTTCTAAAGCAAGGTTAGATAAGCATCTTCAACAGCGAATGCAGGAGTTGAATATTCCAGGCATGTCCATAGCCTTCATCAATGACGGGGAAATTGTGCATATGACATCATTTGGATATGCATCCGTTGAAGAAAGGATTCCGGTTGATTTGAATACCATTTTCGAAGCTGCCTCTTTGTCCAAACCAGTATTCTCTTTTTTTGTCATGAATTATGTGGATGCTGGAAAGTTGGACATAGACAGTCCTCTTTACCAAATTCTACCGAACCCAGCTATTGAACAGGATGAGCGATATAAAAAAATCACGGCTCGAATGGCCTTAAGTCATCAAACTGGATTCCCAAACTGGAGAGATGATTATCCGGATAAATCTTTGTTTTTACTGTTTGAACCAGGAAAGGGATTCCACTATTCAGGAGAGGGCTACCAATACCTTGCCGAAGTACTCAAAGATATTGATAAAACAGACTGGGAAGATTTAGACGCTAATTTTCAATTACAGGTCTGCCAACCACTTGGCTTAAAAAATTCTGCTTTCCTCCTAAATGACCAGCTAAAAACAATCAAAGCCAGGCCTTATAATGAAAATGGAGATTGGATAAGTCCTTAAATCGACGCAGACAGTCTTTATCGAAAACAGTTCAGGTCACCTGCTTCCCTTCATACAGATATCCAAGATTTATCCCGCTGGCTTCAGGCCTTGATGGAACGTGAGGGTTTATCTAAAAATAGCTACAAAGAACTCTTTAGTCCCCAATCAGATGCAGGAAAAAACGGTCCCTTTAATGTACACTATACCTTAGGCTTTTTTCATCCTCAGATTCCTTTCACCAATCTTTATATGCATGGAGGAAACAATTTGGGGTTTACTGCCTATTTTGTACTTGACCCCAATAAAAAATGGGGCTTTGCTTTATTAACCAACTCAGAGTTTGGAGAAGAATTGGGGAATGAGTTGTTGCAATTTATGGCTTTTGGAAGATGAATGAAGATTCATTAAATCTGAGTATCCGCAATTTTACACCTAGTAGGATTAAATTTAGTTAAAGAGCCCCTCGGCATAGGTCGGCAAGCCTCGGACCGAGCTTGCCGAGGTGAAAAAAATATTATATTTGGCTACTTGTGTCATTGCGGATATACATAAAAAATCACCATTCAAATCGGGGTATACGCATTGGACAGAAAAAAAAACCAACACTTAAGTTATTCGTGTAACAATTCACTAAACATAATTACCATGAAAAAAATATTAGCATTAACCTTTGGGTGTATCGCCTCATTTATTTTTAACTCCAACGCCCAATCTGACAAGATTATCCTCAATGGTGAAGTTAAAAACGTAATAGTTGAGGAAGTTGGCACTAACCATATTAGGTATAAATACCCCAATGAAAATGCTTCCTACACCATAAGCAAGCACAGGGTGGAAAAAATAATTTTTGAATCCGGAAGAGAGGAAGTTTTTGAATCCCCTTTCAAACCGGTCAACTCAGTCAATGATTATGAAATGGTTTACCTTTCCTATAATACACAAGATGTGGAAGGATTAAAACCGCTTGGTCAGGTATTTTCAAAAGCCACAGGGGTTACTACGCTGGCAAGCATCAACAATGTAAACAACAGGGCTGTAAGAAAAGTGAAAATGGAGGCTGCTATGCTGGGTGCAAATGTGGTTTTGGTTGGAAATACTTTCCAAAGAGGAAATCAGTATGGCAATGAAAACGTACCAGGAAATGCTACCATGACCAGCATATCAGGAACGGCTTATACCACCAATCCAAGCAACTACAATTTGGAGGAGGTACGGGGATTTTTAGAAAACTACCAATATCTACTTTTTCAATCGGAACAGTTGAATAGAAATGCCTTTGATAAAAAAAGTAAACTCCATCAAATGTATGACCAAAAACTCAATGTGATGCTTTTCAGTTTTGATAAGATTTATGAAAAAGATGGGTTTTTATATGTCAGTACCAACGGCCTAAAATCTAAAACCAATGAGCTAAAGGTACTTTATGCCAACGAAGAAAATATCACTTTGGTGGAACAACATAAAAACAGTATTTACAATTATTTTTTGCTCAGCGAAAAAGAACCTAGGGTAATTCAAATGACAGCCATAAAAGAAAGGAAAACCAAATAAATACTAAGCCTCAACAAGAATGATTAGCCCTTTTTCAAAGGGCTTTTTCATTGATCAAGAATAAAGGCTAATCGCTAAACTTCTTTTCATTTGGCCAAAAATGGGTTAAATTCGGGGCCTGATAAATTCGGGGAACAGAATTTGCCCATTTACAGAAAAAGATACTATGAAAAATTTCCTTCTGATTTGTTTTTTGTTTGTTGGCTTCTTGACACCTATTTCTGCCCAGGATTTGCTGTCGTATAATAGGGCCAAAACGCTGATTGATTATGGAAATTATTCAGATGCCATGAATCTCCTTAGGCCCTATATGGATGAAAACCAATTTGGGCAGTTTTCCTATTATGCCTCTTATCATTTTGCAAGAGCCGCCTATAAAAGTGGACAATACTTGTTGACTGAGTCGGTATTAAAGAATTTGGTAACCATTAGTAATTGGGGCAATATAGACAAGGCCAGGTATCTTTTAGCTTTGGCCTATTTTCAGGAGGGAAGAAATATCGATGCTTTGGACTTGATCAGTAAAATCACAGAATCACAGGTCAAAGAGCAAGCTGAAAATGCCACTTACAACTTTTTAAAGAATGCCTCTGTTGGGTTCTTCACAGGCAATATCAGAAGATACAGCGATAACAATGGATTTATGCTTGCCTTAAAAGAACAAATTGAAAGGCAGACCATCATGTCAAGTGAAGAGAGAGCCATTTACAATGAATTGGCCAATAGGGAT
>Ga0213835_100071_pt1 | contig 147775 bp, 133 predicted proteins | sample SWPATP01_FD_160576 | JGI IMG/M metagenome (GOLD analysis project Ga0213835, IMG submission 160576) | Coastal seawater microbial communities from Marineland, Florida, United States - SWPA TP0 #1 | ecosystem: Environmental > Aquatic > Marine > Coastal | place: USA: Florida | collected 2016-08-05 | reverse complement strand
CCTGCAGTAATGATCAAAAAACCTGTAACCGAATTGCTCCAATTCAATTTTTTACCTAAAACACCAAAAATAATCCAGGATAAGGCAAAGCTGATATATGCGGAAGCAATGGGAAGCAAAAGTTTGGTTTCCATCGCTACAAAAGGCAGGTATTTTAAGGCCAAAGCTGGCAGGACAATGTAAATCAGGTATTGATTGAGGTAGAAGGAAAGTTCAGCAGGAAGAAACTTAAGCCTTTGAAGTAGTATGCCTACCAGTAGAAAAATTGGAATGAGCAGGATATTCAGCATGTTGTGCGATGGTGTCGGCCCAAAATTAACACAATCATAATTTTTGATTAACCAGTTACTCCGTCTTTATTTTTTCATTTGTGTAAAATTATAAACAAATGAACAGAATAATTCCATTTCAGGTAGAAGGCAAAAAAATGATCCAGCTTGGTCAGTTGACTATTGACCAGGCAAATGACCTAAGGAGCTGGCTGCCTCAAAACAGTTTGGAGCGGGTACAGTATCAAGGCATAGAGTTGAGTGACTGTGTTCCCTTTGAGACCTATGATTATTGGTTCCGTACCCATCATGTATTGACCAGGTCCTACGAAACCATTCTTGACTTTTAGATCAGGCCAAAGGTTTTCCTTTTTTCTTCGAAATATTTTCCCAAATCGGGATAGTATTTACTATCTGCTTCGGGTATTCCCGAAAGTGTCAATTCAATATTCCCCTGTGCATTTTGATTTTTTACCCCCATGGTCTCGATCAAGAAAATGATTTCTTGTAAACTGAGGGGCTTATCTGTTTTTTCAGGCTTCAGCTCAATTTCGTTCCCATAAAAATCTACGGCTTCAAACTGGAATTCACCGTCCAACACATTACAATAAATATTGATTTCCTCTCCCCACTGGCTTTCAGGATAAGTTAATTTGACCAGTAAAGAAGATGGTCCAGTACCGTCAAAATAAGACGTAGGCCTAAAATCAAAATCAATCATGGGTGAAATTTAGGGAGAAAGAGGCAAATATAAGCTTTTAAGCTTAGTCTAAATTTAACATTTGTTATGCCTTAAAAATAAAATAGCTAGGTCTAATCAAACAAAATTCCCTAATTTCGCATTATGATATTGTGTAATTCTAAATTTTGAGATTACTTCGGAAGATATTGCCATTCATGAGCCATTTGAATTTGGCTTTGATGTTGACCATTTTGGCGAATGGTGTTTTATTTTTTCATTCCCATGAGTTGGATAATGGTAAAATTATTACCCATGCCCACCCCATCTTATGTTCAGATTTAGGCGATGTTGACGATCATGACCATACCGAGAAGGAATTATTCATATTGGACCTTTTGGCCCATGCAGATTATTTCGTTTGTGACTTTTCGATTGAAATACCCCAATTGGTTATCCAGGAAGCGGATCAAGCTTCCTTGTTTATTTCCCATGAATTTTTCTTAGAAGTTGTCTTGGGTTTTGACTTGCGCGGTCCCCCAACCTTTGCTTGATTTTTCTATGGTGTCCTTTTGGACATCTACCTTTCAAGTTTCCAATTTCTTAAAATTTAAGCAATGAGATATTTATTTCTGCTTGCCATGTTCTTAATGTTCATCGGAGCTTTGGCAGCACAGGACTTTTCCATTTCCGGGAAAGTTGTCGATAAAAACACCAGTTTACCACTTCCAGGGGTTTCAGTTTTTGTGCCTGAATTGAACAGAGGGGTAGTGACTGACCTTGACGGGATGTTCAAAATTGTAGGCATCCCTGAAAAAAACATTAAACTCCAGATTTCATTTTTAGGCTATGCCACTATTGTCAAGACAGTGAAAGCAAATGCAGAGAAGGATTTGCTCTTTGAAATGGAAGAATATGCTACGACTATAGATGAGGTGGTAGTTTCCGGGGCTTATATCATGAGTAAAGAAAGCTCTCCAATTAGTATAGAAAAAGTGGATAGGGTGGATTTGCTTAAAATGCCTGCACCAAACTTGATGTCTGCTTTGGCAAGGACACCAGGAGTAAGTGAAATCTCCCTTGGGCCAGGTATTAGTAAACCTGTAATTCGTGGCCTTTCCTTTAGCAGGGTGCTTTCTTTGTACCAAGGAGCAAGATTTGAAAATCAGCAATGGGGTGCTGACCATGGTCTTGGCATGACTGAAACAGGTATTGCCAATATCGAGATGATCAAAGGTCCGGCTTCTATCATCTATGGTTCCGGTGCTATGGCAGGAGTGGTTAATTTGATAGAAGAAAGGGATGCACAGGCGGGAGAAATAGAAGGTGATGTCAACCTAAGAGGGTTTAGCAATTCCCTTGGAGGAAGGTCAGAGTTAGGCGTGAAGGGCGCCTCCGAAAATGGTTTCGTTTGGTCTTTAAGAGGGGCAGCGGAATCCCATGCAGATTACCTGGATGGAGATGGTAACACCGTAGGAAATACCCGCTTCAATACCCAAAACCTGAAAGCGGGAATGGGTCTACAGAAAAAATGGGGGGACACCAGATTCAGGTACACCTACCTGAAACAGCGATTGGGTATCCTTGAAGAAGATGAAATGGATGAACTGGTAACGACGAGGAATGACCGGTCCATGCAGTTGCCTTTTCAGGATGTAAGGGATCATTTCTTCAATTCCGAAACCAATGTCTTTCTTGGGGAAGACCGTTTGAAAGCTACTTTTGGTTACCACATCAACCAAAGGAAAGAAATTGAAGACGACTTTGATGAAGTGGACTTGGGGCTACGTCAGTCCAATTTCATGTACGATATCAAATACTACAAAACCATAACAGAACATGTTGAGGCCATATTTGGTGTGCAGGGTTTTTATTTGCAGAATACCAATATGGAGGAAGCAGAGGAAATACTGATTCCAGATGCCTCCAAAGATGACAGGTCTGTGTATGCCTTGCTCAATTACAATAAGGATAAATGGGTCATTCAGGGTGGATTACGCTATGATTACCGAAAAGTGATTGCTGATGCCAGTGCGCCCAACTTGGTAGATTACGGTTTTATTTTACCGGGTAATCCAGCAGACAGGCGACTTGAAAGATCCTTTGATGGTTTTACTGCGAGTGGAGGGGCTACTTTTAGGCCTGATAACCATTGGAGGTTCAGATTGAATATAGCACAAGGTTTTAGAGCTCCTGATTTGGCAGAGCTGTTCTCCAATGGTCCTCACCCAGGAACCAGCAGGTTTGAGCGGGGAGATGCCAGTTTTGTACGAGAGCAAAATGTACAGACGGACTTTGGGGTCAGATATACCAACAACGGTTTTTCGATTTCCGGAGAGGTTTTTTATAACCACATCGACAATTATATCTTTTTCTCCCCAACCGATGAGATGGTGGAGGATTTGACTGTTTGGGTCTTTGAGCAGGCAGATGCCAGGTTGTATGGAGGTGAACTGGAATTCGGTTATCAGCCTACAGCTGCTAAATGGGTGAATTTTGGTTCTTCCTATAGCTGGGTCATAGGTCAGCGTCGTTCGGACAACTCCTTCTTACCTTATATTCCGGCCTTTAGATGGACCCAATCTGTGGACTTCCGATTGAAAAGCATGGGCAGAATTCAAAGACCTTATGTAAGCGTGTTAGGCTCTCTGATATTTGATCAGAACAGGGCGGCACCTTTGGAAGAAGCAACTCCGGGTTACTACCTTTTGGGTCTGAATATTGGGGGGAATATCCAAGTGGCGAATAATGTATTGGATGTGTATGTAAGTGGAACCAATTTGTTGAATCAGACCTATTTGGACCATATGTCCCTGTTCAGACCTTTTGGAATCAATCAATTGGGAAGAAATATAGCATTGAATGTGAGAATACCTTTTTAGATACAAATACCCCTCCAAGAGTTTAGAACTCTTGGAGGGGTCATTTTTTAATTAATCCTCCACTTTTCCATATTTTTTAATAACTTTTAGAACTGCTAACCCATCAGTTCTTATGCCCCACCTCCGGTTCCTTGGGATTTGCCTTTTTTCACTATTGATATTTTCCTGCGCAAAAGACCCTGGACAGGAAAAAGCGGAATATGTCCTGCGTTTTGGGCATTTGGCCAATGAACAGAATATCTGGCATAAGGCTGCGCTGAAGTTTGCGGAAGAGGTGGAGCAGCGATCTGGGGGAAGAATGATCGTGAAAGTTTATCCCAATGAACAATTGGGAAAGGAGATGGACATGATCACCGGGATTTTGGGAGAGGTGATGGATATTATGATCACAGCCGAGTCCTTGGAAAACTGGAGTCTTCCTTATGCCATTTTATGCGCCACACCCTATGCGATCCGGGATTCTGAGCATCTCCATAAAGTAGCAGGGGGTGAAATCGGTCAAGAAATCGCCCAGCATATCATTGAGGTAGCAGGATTGAAACCCATTGCTTATTTTGAAAGGGGCGCCAGAAACCTGACCACCAATGTGCCTGTCAGACATCCTGATGACCTGAAGGGGTTGATCATCCGAGTCCCCAATGTTTCTTTGTATGTGTCCACATGGTCGGCATTAGGTGCTAAGCCTACCCCTATGGCTTTTTCAGAAGTTTTCACTGCATTACAGCAATCAACCATACATGGGCAGGAAAATCCATTCGCTTTGATCAGAAATGCCGGATTGTATGAGGTGCAAAAGTATGTTAACCTTACCGAACATGTGAAGGGTTGGGCTTATGTAGTAATGGGTAATAAACAGTTTGAAAAGTTGCCTGAGGACTTGCAGCAAGTGATTATGGAATCAGCCCAGATCATGCAGGAATATGAGCACCAACTTTATTTGGAACAGGAAGAGCTGGATGCCCAATTCTTAAAGGACAAAGGCATGGAATTTATTGAAGTAGATAAGGGAGCTTTTGAGCAGCTGGCAAGGAAAGCGGTTCAAGAGAGTTTTACCAAAGGACAAATTGAATTGTATGAGCGCATTCAGGAGCTTAGATAAGGTTTTGGACTGGGCTGTCATAGGCTGCTTTATCCTGATGATACTGACGGTTTGCCTGCAGGTTTTTGCCCGGTATGCGCTTCCTTGGTCTCCTCCTTGGACAGAGGAATTGGCCAGGTTTGCCTTTATTTACATGGTGAGTTTGGGGGCAGGATTGGCCATCAAGGACCGGTCCTATGTGAATGTGGATTTGCTTTTTCACACATTAACAGCTAAGCAAAAAATCATCCTGGATAGCTTCATCTTGATGTTGATCATTTTGCTGATGGGCCTGATGTTAGGGTATGCCATTCCCTTGGTTCAAATTGTCAAATTGCAGCAATCAGCTTCCTTAAAGCTCAACATGGCTTTTGTTTATTTCTCCATGTGCTGTATGGCAGCGTTGGTTTTACTATATGCATTAAGGGAGCTACAAAAAAATATTCACCAATTCAGAACGGCCAAATGATAGCCATCTTATTCATAGCTTTTTTGATTTTCCTTCTCATTGGGATTCCCATTGCTTTTGCTTTGGGTTTGTCGGCTATGGTGTATTTACTTTTTTCTGACATCCCCTTGATTGTGATTCCCCAAAAAATGTATGCAGGCTTGGATGTCTTTGTTTTGCTTTCCATTCCTGGATTTATTTTGGCGGGTAACTTGATGAACGCTGCTGGCATCACCCAAAGGATCATTGCTTTTTGTAATGCCCTGCTTGGACACATCAGGGGAGGATTGGGTTTGGCCAATGTGGGGGCTTCCATGCTGTTTGGGGGGATTTCCGGAACAGCCATTGCCGATACTGCCAGTATTGGATCGGTAATGATTCCGGCCATGGAAAAGGAAGGGTATGATAAAGGATTTTCCTGCGCAGTAACCGCTACCTCTTCCACCTTAGGGCCCATTATTCCACCAAGTTTACCTATGATTATTGCAGCCACTTTGACCGGGTTGTCTGTGGGTAAATTATTTATTGCTGGGATCATTCCAGGCCTGCTTTTGGGGCTTGGTTTGCTTGGGTTGACCTATTTTATTTCTGTGAAACGAAAGTACCCTAAGAAAAAACGGGCCTCATGGATGACCATGGCCAAAAGTTTTTATCAGGCCTTTTGGGCTTTGATGATGACGTTTTTGATCTTGTTCGGTATCATTGGAGGGGTATTTACCCCTACTGAAGCTTCCATTATGGCAGTGGTTTATGCCTTGGCCATAGGATTGTTGGTGTACAAAGAACTGAAATGGGTTCAGCTTCCTAAAATCATTTTGGATTCGGCAAAGATGACGGCATCCTTGATGGTTTTGGTGGGCTTTGCCAATCTCTTTGCCTGGATCATGACGGTGGAGGAAATCCCACAGATGATTGCCTCTGGGCTTTTAGGTTTGACAGAAAATAAATTCCTGATCTTATTGCTGATTAATGTGTTGTTGCTTTTTGTAGGTGCCTTTATGGAGACCATTGCCGCTTTGCTGATTTTGTTTCCTGTGCTCTTGGGGGTAGCACTGCATGTAGGTGTGGATCCGGTTCAGTTTGCCATCATCATGGTCATGAACCTGGTGATAGGCTTGACCACTCCTCCTGTGGGCGTTTGTCTGTTTGTGGCTTCCAGCATAGGCAATATTTCCTTGGAAAAAATAAGCAGGGCAGGTTTTCCGTTTTTATTGGTCAGCTTGATCATATTGCTGTTGGTGACTTATATACCAGAGATTTCTTTGTTTTTGCCTGGTTTGTTTTATGATTAGTTTTCCATGAAAAACGTAAGTGAGAGTTACGATTTTCATTGAATATCACCAAAACCTCCAAGGATTCAGAACCCTTTGAGGGATCAAAAGGAATCAAATCCTAAACACACTCCATTTTTATCCAAAATAACAAATGATTATATTGCAACAAATCCTTTTACCATGAAAACATACGCAGTATCAGCAGTTTTGGCAGAAGAAAAAGTAGAGAACAAAGTAGAAAAAGCGGTTCGCTTGATACCTGTCTATGTGTATGCATCTGTTTTTGCCTCCCTTTGCATTGTCATTGGCCTGATTTGGGACATTTCCTGGCACATGAGTGTAGGAAGGGATGGGTTATTTTCTCCACCACATATTGCAATCTATGTAGGAGCGGTGATTGCTGGCGTTTTTTCCGGAATCAAAGTATTGAAAACAAGTTTTTGGGGTAATCCTGAGGAAAAATCTCAATCAATCAGATTTTGGGGGATTTTTCATGGATCCTTGGGTGCCATGTTTTGTATCTGGGGCGCCTTCGCCATGTTGACATCTGCTCCTTTTGATGACTGGTGGCATAATACCTATGGATTGGATGTGCAAATTCTCTCTCCGCCTCATGTGCTTTTGGGTTTGGGAATGATTATGATTCAATTTGGTGCCATGATTTCTGTGACTGCCTTGCAAAACAAGTTGAAAGATGCTGTTACGCCTAAGGCCCATGCGCATTTGCAGTGGATGTATGCCTTGACCGCGGGGATCCTGCTGACCATGGTGTATGTATTGGTTTCACAGTATTTTTGGACTTTCCGAATGCATGGAGTGTTGATGTATCAGATTGCTGCGCTTGCGTTTCCATTATTTATGGTTTCTGTGGCGTATGCCGCTCCCTACAAATGGGCCTGTACTAAAATGGCCGCAGCCTATACCTTCATTATGGCGGCTATGGTCTGGATTTTGCCTTTGTTTCCCGCAGAGCCTTTGTTGAGTCCTATTTATAACTTCATTACCCATTTGCAGCCTTATCATTTTCCGATTTTGTTGATAGTACCGGCCATAGGAATAGACCTCGTTCTAATAAAGTATGGCAAAATCCATAAATGGTTACTCGCTGGTTTATTGGCGCTTGTTTTCTTAACGCTTTTTGTCCCTGCACAGTGGTATTTTGCTGAATTTTTACAGACTGAAGCGGCCAGAGGCTGGGTTTTTGGAAGATCTTCTTGGGCCTATATGAGTCCGCCGGATTCTCCTTTGCGCTACAATTTCCATCCTGACTATGTAGATACAGGCTGGTCTTTGATTAAAGGACTATTGATTGCATTGCCCATTGCAGTGATTACGTCAAGGATTGGGTTGTCCTGGGGGAATTGGATGAAGCAAGTAAAAAGATGATGCGGAATAAAATCTTGGTCCTCTTGGGACTGATGGGGATCTGTTATTTGGGTATGGGCCATGTAGGGAGTCCTGGGGTAATCTTTGAAGGGATGATGGGGGATTATAGGGTCTTGGCCAATGTGGATCCTCCCGATGTAATTCCAGGAATTGCCATAGTTTCTGTAATTCTTCCTGATAACCCAGAGGATATTCAACTGGAAGCTAGGCCTGTTTATTGGAGTGCAGGGCTGCAAGGTACACCTACAGCCGACCCACTCAAGCCAGTACCCGGGGAAATAGGGAAATATGAGGGGGAATTGTGGTTTATGCAAATGGGTGCCTCCAGCGTTCAGATCATACTGACAAAGGATGGAGAGACTTTTGAGGCGGTAGTTCCCATTATGGCGATGCCTACGGCGCAAAAGGATATGCCCAAGGAGCTGGGAATGGTTTTGACCGGATTGGGGATATTTCTAGTCATTTTACTGGTTACCATATTTGCAGCCGCTATGGGAGATAGTATTCGGCAGCCTGGTGAAGCTAGGAATCCAAAGGGACAACGTAAAAGAGTTATTGGTACAGCGGTAGGCGCAGTGGTAGTTGGCTTAATTTTATGGGGAGGAAAGGCTTGGTGGGATGCTGAAGCCCGTTTGTATAATGAGCGCTTGTATCAACCTTTTACCGGTACAAGTACTTGGGTAGAAAAGGGCGATGGAAATTACCTTCACCTCAAGGTGGACTCCATGGAATTAAAATATGGGGCCATTACCTGCCAACTCAGCTACATGGTGCCTGACCATGGGAAATTGATGCATCTATTTTTGATTCGAAAAAACGACCTGGATGTTTTTGCCCACTTACATCCCACAAGAATAGACACCTTGAATTATGAGGTTAAATTACCCCCCTTACCAGCAGGGGAATACCATGTCTTTGCTGATGTTACCAGGTATACTGGATTTGCAGAGACCATAGTTTCGGATCTTAGCATTCCGGAATCCGGTAATTTTCAGTTGGTTTCTGATACAGATGTGGTTTTGGGAAGGGATGATACCTATACTTTTTCCAATCCTGTAGGCAACAAGCCTTTGGTTTTAGATGGGGACATTATGGTTTGTGGCAAACCCGGAATCATGACGGATCTTTCGGGAGGCTATTCGGCCATTTGGGAAACTGAGACCGGTAAATTTGAGGCCGGTAGACTGTACAGTTTGGATTTTGCTTTGTTTGACCCCGAAGGAGAACCGGCGCAGTTGGAACCCTATTTGGGAATGATGGGACATGCGGTAGTACTCAAGCATGATGGTTCAGTTTTTATCCATTTGCACCCCACAGGAACATACTCCATGGGTTCGCAGCAAATGTTGTTAGAGCGATTCGAAACAGGGAAGACAGGTTTCAGCAATTTACCCGGAAGAATGAGTTTTATGGACAGTGTGGATCAGGTGCTGGCCTTTTTGGATGCCCTGCCCGATGATGAAAGAGACAGCCTATTGATGGGGGATATGCAGCACCTTCCTTACATAGATGACCCTGAGCACGAAGATCATAGCATGGTCAGGTTTCCTTATGCCTTTCCACAACCCGGTGATTACCGCATCTGGATTCAGGTTAAAATCAATGGGGAGATTGTCAATGGGGCCTTTGATGTGGAGGTGATTTAAGGAGTTAACTCACTCGAAATCTTACAAATCCCAATTCATCGTTGATATTTATCCTAAGCCAGACCATCCCGTCTTTAATAAAATAGTCGGTTTTATATCCTTCTTGTGGCTGCCTGTCGAGGATCTTTACTTCTGCCAATAATTTAAACTCCGGATCATATTTCAGAAGAAATACATCCCATTTGGCAGGTGCGTCCTCGAATGCAGCTACTACTTTTCTTTCCGCTATTCGGTAAAAATCCCCTGATTCCCGGTCAATGACTAACTTTTGAAATTGGGTTTCCTCCTGCAATGAACTTACTTGAGCAGAGAATTCTTCAAAAGATTCTGTTTCCAGTCTATATGGTTTACTTTTTCCCGAGGGGACTTTTCCAACTCCAACCTTTATAGAAAGAAGTTCTTTTGGTTCAGGAAGGAACTGAAAAATATCGTTATTGGCTTTATTGAAGACAAATATTTTGTTGTCCCAATTTATAATGTCGATAGGTTGAACAATTGCACGAAAGCTATTCCCTTGAATATGCCTGATTTTATAATCATTTACTTTTTCCAAACTCGAATCCTTAATGATTTCAACCTCTTCACCTTCAAAATCTATAAAGGCCAAATGCAAAAAATCATTGTCAAAACTTTCAACCGGCACCAAAATTTTATCGGCTGAATTTAATAAGGAGAAGGTGTTTCTGAATCTAACTCCTTCCCCTAAGGCCATTTTGATAAGAGGAGAGTTTCTTAAGTCAATAGAACGCACTTTCTCCATATCGTGATTTAAAAAACTTAACTGAGCAAAATTGTAAAAGACAAAAAGACTATCCTTCCAATAATCAAACCAAAATACAGTTCCAACGCCATCGGGACCTTCCTGAGCTACTTTTAGTTTTTTCTCTAGTTTTAAAAGATCGAGGTTTATTACTTCAATTTCACCATTCTTTGTATCGTTGTGATAGAGTTTGGAAAGATCATTAGAAAATCCGCTCAAAAACATGTTGTCTGCAGCCATTACAAGCTGATCCCCAGGATCGATCAAAACAGTGTCAATGGAAACTAAGCCTGCATACTTGTCTGTTGAACCATTCTTACTTTCACAGGAAAGTAGTATCAACACAATAGAAAAGAAAACTATGGTATACTTTTTAGTAAGCATCAGTATTTAATTTCCATTCTCACAAAACCCAATTCATCGTCTATATTCTCAAAAATCCAGATTTTGCCGTCTTTGGCAAAGGCATAATTAGGCACACTGCCCAATACGGTAAGATCTGATTCGCCTAAAAGATTAAAATCTTCATCTAAGATGCTCAAAAATAATCTAGATAAAGGCTTTAGTACAGCTGGTTGAAATAAGGGCCAATCAGTGTTTTCCATGGGGCTGGTTTCGAAGGAAAACCTGTAAAACCTTTTATTTTTTTCATCCCAAATCAGTGGTTGAAAGTTGATTTCTCCATGTATGACCTGAATGATTTCTTTCAAACGCTCCACTGTATTGACTTCTGATGGATAGCCACCTTTCTTTGCTTTCGCCGATAGTTTTGGAGAATAATCTACATGGTAAACACTGTCATTTTTCAAATCCAAAATATATAGATCTGTATAGCCTGTGCTGGATAAAACGAGCTTATCACCAAACTTTTGGACGGTTTTTTCAGAAGTAATAATAGTTGATATATTTTCAGTATTTCCATTCACCACATAATCCGGCAACTCTTCTTCACCGGGCAATTTTATTTTTTTGATGGTTTTGGCTTCAAAATCCACTTTGGACAATGATACTTTTGGGCTCATCCTAGGGTTTACCAGCAAACCGTAAATCACACTTCCACCTGCTACAGGAAAAGATTTTCTTTGAAAAATTTCTCCTTCTAATAAACTGTCTCCTTCAAACTTATCCTTTTCAAGCTTATGGTGCGATAACTTAATCCCGTTAAGGTCAAATATGCCCATTCCCTGAAAGTTAGCTAAGAGAATTTGATTATCATCCGGCAAACTCATCCAATCGACATTGGAACCGACTCCATTTGGCCCTTCTTTGTCGAAAGGAACTTTTCTTTCCAATACCAATTCATCAAGATTGATAATATCTAAAGTAAAAGCCTGATAGTCCCATCGATAAAGCTTGGAGTTATCTGAATTTATCGTACTGGACCACAAGCCACCATTTAGGTTGATGATTTCCTCTCCCGGGTCCACAAGTACAGTGTCCATAGTGAAGGTGATGTTCGAAAAGTCCGTTTTGGTTTCAGTTTCATTTCCGCCACACGCAAACAAAAAAAGGGAAAGGAGAATTATTGAACAGTTTTTCATAAAATCAATTAATTATTTAAAACAGAGAGCCTAACAAAAGCCATTTCGTCATCTATGTTTTTGAAGATCCAGATTTTCCCGTCCTTGTAAAAATAGAATTCAGGTTGGAAGTCTAGGCCATTCACTCTGGATTCTGCAAGCTGATTCAAATCCTGATCAAATATGGTTAAGAATACCTCTGCCAGAGGTTCACTATCTTCACTGAATTTGAGCTTATGGCTGAACCTATAAAAATTCCTATCCTGGTCTGCAAAGAACTTTCCCTGGTTGACTTCTGAACGCATTTCTTTTACCACTTCCTGTATTTCCTCCCAGGATTCTACCTGCGTTTTACCCGGCTTTTTTAATACATCAGGAAATAATTGGCTTTGGAAGGAATGGTAAACGGGAACTCCATCCAAGCCCTGAATGGTTAAGGCTTCGTTTGCAACATTGGTGCTGAGTATCACTTTTTCCGGACTTCCACTTACTATGACATGTGGCCCAGATCCTCCTGCCAGTCTTCCGTCCATCATAAGGCTGATTTTATAATCTTTGAGTTTTATCAAGGACTCATGGTCGATCTTCTCAACTGCTTTTTTATCCAAATCAACTTTGGTTATTTGATAAAGATCCTCTTCCCAGTTCATTAAAAATCCATACAGAACCAATTCACTAGAATTAAATATTTTCTGAGGTCCAATGAAATCTGAAATTTCCAAACCACTGTCTTCCATCTTCATAAAATCCACCTTATCCAAAAGATTGCCTTCTTCATCCACCCCAAAGAAACTGTTGCGACCTTGAAGCAGTAACTTTCCATTCTCCAATACATAAAAACCGGAAAGGTAATCTCCCACTCCATTGGGTCCTTCTTTGGCCAAAACAATGGATTTTTCAAAAACCAACTCATCCAAGTTAACCTTTTCGATTTTCGCATCCCTCCAATTGTAATTGTACAAATAGCGGTTTTCGGGGCATATTTTAGCACTACTGAGATTCCCGTTCAAAAAGAGAAATTCCTCCTTGGCATATATCATCACCGTGTCGATCGTAAAGGTCATTTGATCGCTAAACTCTTTTTTTTCAGTACCTGAATGACAGGAATACAGGATTATTGCAAGCAAAAAAACATAATATCTTTCCATAAGTCCTAGCTGTTTGAACCTACAAAATAAGTCTTAAAAACTATTTTTAACAGAAAACAATGTGAAATTTAGTTAATAAATTCATTACATTACTTAAGCGCCGCATTCTTGCCATGACTTTGAGTCAGAGTGTTTTGGGTTAGGAGGTTGTGACTTCGGGATGCTGGGTATGGAGTTTTTAACTCCAGTGGGTTGAGCCAGAGGCTCAGAACTCAGGAATCCGAAGCCTATGGCTTCGGATAACCGTTATCGCCCCAAGATCCTGTACAATTCCAGGTTCATAACTATTCATCCATGACCTAAAGTCAGGGTATGAATGATAGTCTTACAAAGCCCATCTCATCATTGATATTTTTAAACATCCAGATTTTGCCGTCTTTGGCAAAGTGGAAGCCTGGGATATCTGGAAATTGAGGTAATTGTACCTCACCTACAAGTTGTAGGTCTTTGTCATAGACTGAAATAAAAACTTTTGAACCAAGCCTCTTAGGATACATCCCTGAATATTCATCTTCAAAAAGTGATTCATAATGGATTCGATAGTATTGCTGATTATCATGATCCCAAATAGGTGAGAGAAAGGAAACTTCACTGTAAATACCTTTATAAATATTATGGAATTGTTCAGGATCTGAAATCTCAGTAGCGTAGATTCCCGTTTTCCCCGATTTTGTCAGATTATAGGAATAGGTATAACGATATAGGCTGTCTTTATCGGGTTTGTAGACATATAATTCACTTGAAACATTTGAACTGACTATAATTTGTTGATTCACATTTTCCACATAAATGTATGGGCCAAGAATATCGTATGTGTTGCCATCATCAAAAGTAATGGTAAAATCAGCTAACTTTTCCCAGGTTGGTAATGGAAAGCTCTTAAGGGTACTGTCCAACAGGTTGATCTTTCCAAATTCAAAGTCTTTTCCGGGGAATTCGTTGATAATCCCAAATACATATTGAGTTTTGGTAGGAAGTACGGCTTCGTACATAAAGTCTTTACCCTTTTCAGTAGCCTCGGTTTTGATGGTGCTGAGATTTTCAAAATCCAATGATTTTTCTCCTTTACTATTGAAGATTTTTGGGGCAGGCCAGCCTTTGAATAGGATTTTGTCATCTCCAAGATGAACAATTCCCCCTTTTCCATTATTTCCGACACCATCAGGTCCTTCTTTATCAAATGCCTTTTTTTCAATTAGCTCCAGGTTATCCAGATCAATGGTTTCCAATGAAGGCTCCTGAATATTGAAGTTGTATAATACTTTGCCATCCATCGAAATACAGGCAGTACTCAGTCCCCAATTGAGGAATAAAAATTCTCCTTTCGAGTCAATCATTACGGTGTCAATAGAAAAAGTGAGTTGGTTGCTTTCAGCTGGTTTTTCAGTCTTTTTTCCACAAGAAAGGAGGTAAAAGACCGAGAATATGAATAATAGGTGTTTCATTTTGTTGTGGTTTGGGATGGATTGTTCAGACTTCGAGTCATGCCATGATTATACTCAAAGTCAATACATGAGTGATAAACGAACAAAGCCCATTTCATCATCCAGATTTTCAAAAATCCAGATTTTGCCGTCTTTGACGAAGTGCTTAGCCGGACTTTTGTTAAGCTTTGGGAGTGGCAATTCATGCAACATGTTTAAGTCTTTGTCCAAAATAGTCAAATATACTTCTGCTTTGGTGTCTTCTTCACTGTTCCAATCCGAAACAGGTTCCAGCTCCTTGTAAGAAAAACGATAAAAGCGTTGATTCACTTCATCAAAAAATGGAGTCATAAAATTGATCTCCTGATGCATGAGTCTCCGTTCCTTTTCGAGCTCCTCATTGGAATCAAATTCCTGTCGATATTTTCCTTTCTTTTCATTTGCGGTCAACTTACTTTCAAAGGTTTTCCGAAAAAGTGAATCCCTATTTATATCATACCAAATGAGTTCGCTTGTCACCAAATTGGATAGGATTAGCCTGCCACCTATATCTGCCATGTCCATATTCGGCATCATGACCATCATAGATTGAAGAGTAAACCGATAATCACCAATTTTATCAAAATTTCCTAAGCTGAATTTCTCTAAAACCTTATTCTCGTAATCAATTTTGCCAAGTGCAAAAGAGCTTCCTGAATAATTACCAATCAGGCCGTATAATTTACCGTCCTGTTTATCCATCACCAGCTTCCAAAAATCTTCATCTGCTTTTAAGCTGTCCCGATCAAACTTTGTTTCTCTCAATGCAAAGCTTTGTGTTTTTTCCCCAGCCATGTTATACAAGCCTACATTCGTAAATCCTGTTAGAAACACGGAATTCCCTTTATATACATTTAAGCTCCTTAAGTATTCTCCTGTGCCATTTGGCCCTTCTTTTTCAAAAGCGAGTTTTTCTTCCAAGACCAATTCATCCAAATTTATCTTTTCTAAAGTATGATCATCCAGATTGAAATTGTAAATATATTTTTTATCCTGCGAAAGGTCTGAAAGCTCAAGTCCCCACTTTAGGTATAAATGCTCCTCACCTTGATCCACTAACACAGTATCTATGGTGAAAGTGATATTGGAGAAATCAGTGTGGGTTTCGGTTGTATTCCCTCCGCAGGCATATAAGATTATCGAAAAGAAGGTGAGTGCATATTTTTTCATATTTTTTTTAGTTGTGGGAGAGATTCAAACGGACAAATGCCATTTCGTCATCCATGTTCTCAAAAATCCAGATCCTGCCGTCTTTGATAAAATGGCGCCTAGGGATTTTATGATACAATTCCAGTAGCGTTTCGGATATTAAATCAAAGTTCTTGTCCAGCGCAATTAAAAACACCTCAGCCCCTGCCGGTTGATGCACGCCATCTACTTCTTTGTTTTTCATGTAGTAGGCAAAGCGATAGTATATTTCATTTTCTTCATCCCATACAGGTGCGGTAAAGTTGATGTCTTCTCCTAGTTTGCGGTTGTGTTCATGAAATTCTGGCATTGACTCTACTATTTGCGGAATTTTAAGAGACTTTCTTGACGGGAGTGATTGATGTCTTGTGGGCATGTGGTTTAATTTTTCAGTCTCAAAGTCATATATATAGACATCTGAACCTATGTTGTTCGACAAAATACTTTTGTTATTTACTAAAGTGATTTGTGAGTCTTCTCCTAAAACTGCCCGGGTAATGCCTCCATCAGCATAAATCATTCGAAATTCTGAAAGGTAATCGAATGCTGGTATGGGTAAATTTTCAAAAACTTTTTTCTGCGTGTCAATTATTCCGAAAATATTGGGAGCATCACCCCAATCATTCCAAATTGAAATCAACTTTTGTGGATTTTTTGGATGTACTTTTAATGTTTTTTCAAAGTAATTAGGAGTAACTTTTTCACCTATAAATTCATCTATTTTAAAATTTAAATCTTTTACTCTTCTCCCTTTCTGGTCAAAAATTCCCCGATGGGTAAAGCTTCCAATAAACAACTGTTCGCCAGACAGCACCTGAAATTGCATGGGAAACCTTCCTACTCCATCTGGACCCTCTTCTTCGTAAGAAATCCGCCTTACAAACTCCAATTTGTCCAGGTCCACAATTTCCAAAGTCAGGTTCATGGAGTTAAAATAGTACAGGAATTGTTTGTCAGGAGAAAGGTCCGACATCATCAAGTCCCCGATTAAAAACAGTATCTCGTCTTTAGCATCCACCATTACCGTATCCATAGTCACTGTGCGTTGGCTGAAATCCATTTTAGCTTCCTTTGATGGATTACAGGCAAAGATTAGTGAAAGGAAAAGAACTAGTGCTAGCGTATATTTCATAAAGCCTCAGTTTTGAGACTAAAAAGTTAATGAAAAAATTGGGAAACAAAAAATCAAAAATTTAATGTGAGAATATAAGTTTGAATTTTTACGCTTAAGTACTATCAGACTATTGGAGATAGTTGTTTGCATGGTAAAATAAGATAATTTTACTAGTATAATAGATAAAATATCCGATTATTTTACTATTATAATAGATAAAATATCTGATAATTTTACTAATATTGGTGTTTGGATACTAAATGGGAATGATTAGGAAGTTATTTAACAAGCTTGTACAGCATCTTTCAAAGAAAGAATTCACGATACTTACAGGTGCTAGGCAGACGGGTAAATCTACACTTTTGAATGATTTGAGAAAACATTGTAAGCGAAACGGCATACCCGAAATATTTATAAATTTAGAGAATAAAATGCTCTTGGCAGAATTGGACGCCAACCCTCTTAACCTTTTGGCTTATCTCCCAAATCAGGAAGTTAAAACCGTTGTTTTTCTCGATGAAATTCAATACCTATCTGACCCGTCCAATTTTCTGAAACTTTTGTTTGATGAATACAACCATTTATTGAAGATTGTAGCCAGTGGCAGTAGTGCTTTTTATATAGATTCAACTTTTAACGATTCATTGGCTGGTAGAAAGCGGATTTTTAATCTATTCACCTGTGATTTTGAAGAGTACTTGCATTTAAGTGGGAAAGGTGAACTCTGGGAGGAAGCTGCTCGGATTAAAAGTCAGCATCATGCGAAGAGTCTAAGACTCCATGAGCTGCAACTGGAATGGGAAGGGTTTATGCTGTATGGAGGATACCCTGCCGTCATTTCTGAGAAATCAATTCCTGAAAAAATTGAAATGCTCAAAGAAATAAGGGATTCATTTGTCAAAAGAGATATCATTGAATCGGGAGTTCAGAATGAGGTTGTATTCTATCGGCTTTTTCAATTGTTGGCTTCTCAGACAGGTCAGTTGGTTAACATTAATGAATTGAGCAATACCTTACAGTCCAGAAATGAGACCATTCAAAATTATATTGGGGTGATGGAAAAGTGTTTCCATCTTTCCCTTGTGCGTCCGTTTTTTGCCAATTTAAGGAAGGAGTTGGTGAAAATGCCCAAAGGGTATTTATTGGATTCTGGACTGCGAAATGCACTACTCAACAACTTTACACCCATCAATCAGCGATTGGATAAGGGTGAAATCTGGGAACAAGCCGTTTTTCGTTTGTTGGTTGATAAGTTTGGGCTGGATGGAATCCGATTTTGGCGGACAGCTGATGGGAAGGAGATTGACTTTGTTCTACCTGATGAACATCCACCAATAGCGATAGAAGCTAAGTTTGATGAACGAATGGCTAAACATAAAAAGTATCAATTATTTACGGATACTTATGCTGATTTTCAATTTCAGTTTGCCTTTATGCATCCCTGGTCAGAAGATTTTTTCAGGAGGTATTTCTGAAAGTTGATTCTTATTCTTAAGCCTTACCATAAAAAAACCTCCTGGATGGGATATGTCCAGGAGGTTTAGTGTTTCAATGCTTCCAATAATAATGGAAAGCGGATGACGCAGATTGGGCTGATTTTCGCAGATTTTTCCGCTTTTTTCGAATTATAAGATATGAGACAAAAGACACAAGGAATAAGACCTTAACTTACTTCAAATCATTCCTGCATCAGCCTTCCGAAATCCGACCTCTTGCTTCTTTGTCTCATGTTTCTAAACTCTCGCTTCTAAACTCTCATTTTCTACCTGAAGGTAGGCAAGCTCGCTTCCTATTTGTTTGAACTTTATCTTAGTACATGGTACTTCGTACTTGGTACAAAATCTCCATTTCTACCTAGATCGGTTCTAATTTCTAGCTTCTTGTTTCTTGCATCTAAATCATTGTCCTACAAAGAAAACAGCATTCGCCATCAACAACTTGCCGCTTTCCCAGAAGGAACGGAACATTGGATTGTCCACCATGTAGACGATCTGTCCCCTGCCTTTGGACTCTACGCCATACACCATAGACTTTGGCATTTTTGGTTTGATTTTGTGGCCGATATAGCCAAAGCGGTAAGCATCATTGCTTGGGATGATTCCTGCATTGACACCATTATTGAGGTAAGAATAACGGGAACTGTTGTTTTTCAAGGTGTAGAATTTGCCTCCCATTCCAAATCCCAGTGGATGGGTTTTGTCAAAGGTTACTTCATAAATGGCTCCTGCGGCAGCATTGGCAATGGCCAACCTTTCCCTTTCCTGATAAGGCTCTAACCTTTCTACGTTCTGGATTTCCTTTTGCTCTTTTTCAGCAGCCTTTTTCTCCTCCTCTGTATCATAGCGGCTCAGGTCAAAGCCATTTCTGTCAGCGAAAGCATTCAATGCATTTTCAATAGCGATCAGTTTGCCCCCATTTCTTACCCAGTCCATTACCTTGTTCATATTGCTTTCATTGAGATAGGAACCCCAGCTGGATGGCAAAATGATCACATGGTATTTAGAAAGATCAAATCTTGTCAGGTTTTCTGCTTCTAGGATACTGACAGGGTAATCCAATTCCTGCTCAAAGAAATACCAAAGCTCTCCAAAATTCAGGGAAGAGGTGCCACTACCACCTAGTAGGGCAACGTTAGGCTTGACAATGGGTCGGACATCGGGTGAACCGAAATCTTTCCCTTTGTCTACATAAGCGGAATTACTGGTTTGCAGGTTGATCTCGAATGTATTGGCCAGGTCTACGACTTTTTTGTCATAATCGGCCACGTATTGGTTGCCATTCCTGTGAATGATCAAGGTACCTGCCGGATAGGACTGACCTCCGATTTCGAAGTCAAACTCTGCAAACCTTACCCTGATCCCCTCATTCAACAAAGCCGCCAAGTATTTAGCGTGAACAGTGGCATGCCAAGGGGCCAGATATGCCAATGGTTTTCCGTCCACTTTGTTTGGGGTAAAAGCAGGTTTTTCAAACTTCTTGGCAGCATCCAGACGGCTTTCCAAAGCATAAGCCTGTACGCCGTAAGCATAAGGCATGGCCCAGCTCGTGATGTCATAAGTGATACTGTCCTCTAAGGTAGCCTCAGGTTCGAAAAGTACCTGGGTCAATACCGATTTGGGTTGGTAAGCATTGATAACAATGTCTTTTTCCGTAGTAGAGAAAGTCGCTGTTTTTCCTGTATTGTAATCCAAGCCTCTCAATCCCGACCTGTTTCCGGCAAATCCATACTGGATCTTATTTTTATCCATCAGGGCAAGCAGTGCTTTCACTCTCTCTGGATTTTGGTCTCCTTTGATTACAAAGCTCTTGTATTTGGCTCTTGGGTTGGTGCTGTTGCTTTTGAAATAATTGCTGAACTCTTCTGCCAGTCTTCCTGCATTTTGGCTGGTAACTTCAATGGCAGAAATACCGGCATAATGCTGATGCTCTATTCTCTCTTTAAGCGTAACTGTATCTCCCAAGGCGTCCAACATGCCCAATCCGGCACGTCCAGATCCACCTTTTTCAATGGTCATACCGATAGCGCCACTGTACATGGGATAAGTGTCCCCATAGGAAGGGTAGAGGAGGTCAAATCTTTCTTTGGTAAAATAGAACCAACCATTTTCATCAAAATACCTGGCAGTATTTCTTCCATAGATTTCCTGAAACTCATGTTGGAAAGGGGTAAGCTGCTCATGGTTAGGGCGGGCAGCAGGCGCAAAATAGAAGGGGTCGTTGATGCCTTGTTCATGGAAATCCACAAAAAGGTGGGGCATCCACTCATGGTACAGTTTTAGTCTTTGTTCAGATTCTACCTGCGTTTGCCAAGCCCAATCCCTGTTCAGGTCAAGCAGGTAATGGTTTGGTCTGCCTCCAGGCCAAGGCTCGAAGTGCTCTACAGACTGAGGGTCTGGCTGTAGCCTTTTGTTTTGTTTTTGGTTGTACCAAACTGTGTAGCGGTCTTTTCCGTCTGGATTGGCACATGGATCAATGATGAGTACCTGATTTTTCAGCCAATCTTTGGATTGGTCATTGTTGGGATCTGCAATCTGCCAGAAGGTTTTCATGGCAGCTTCTGTTCCGACAGCTTCATTGCCGTGCACATTATAGGACATCCAGTTGATGGCTATGGAAGTGCTTGGACTGCCCTCTACCATGCCTGTTCTTTTCAGGTTATCCAAGCGGATATTCTCCAGATTTCCAATATTCTCTGGGCTGGAAACAATGGCTACGAATAGCGGTCTTTTTTCATAGGTTTCCCCATAATATACCAATTTAACATTGGGCAGGGTGGAGGCCAAATGTTCGAAGTAATCCACTACCCTATGATGGGGGGTAAATCTTTCTCCCATTTGGTAGCCCAGAAATTCTTCAGGGCTTTTTTGGGCAAATACCTGGAAGCTGAGCAGCAGGCCAAGAATCAGCGTGTATAGTTTCTTCATAGATGTAAATTTTAATCCCGTAAGATAAGGGGATTTGAAGAAGGGGACAAGGTGAATTTTGGAGAAGGGGGATAATGGATTTGAAAGAGATATTTGTGGATATTGGATATTATTAGATGTTGGATATATCAGTGGACGAGTTAAAAAATGATATTTATTTAAATAATGGAAAGAATTTGGTAAAATTAAATGTAAATCACTTAGTCATAGACCATAGAATTACAATTAGCACTGATGACGCTCGATTGATACAGCAAATATTTATGACTTTGATTGGATCAAAGGGTTGAAATTAATCAACCCATTAATCCAAAATCTTTAAAAAAAACAGTTTATTCTTCGTTATCCCTCATCTTCATCCACAGAACAAGGCCGGCAATAGTTAATACGCCACCCAAAGCGAGAAGGAGGTTGATGTCTCTTTGTGTTTTTTGGGCCTTTTGTAGGTAGCTTGATCCCAAACCTTTTTTTGCAATAAAATTTTCAATTTTTTCTAATCGTTCTTCTAATTCCTCTTTTGCTTTTTTAGTTAAATCCATTTTTTTGGTGTTAAATGATAAACAATGTACACTTTATATATACTGATACAAAAAGCATAAGTTGTAATTTTAGCGATTAATTTGGGTTTGAGAAACGCCTCTAATTACCTAAAATCCCCAAAAAACTCCTCCAAATTCAATTCAAAACCTATAAGAGCAGCTGATTTGGCAATATCACCTATGGTCATCAAGCGGGAGGACTGGTATTTTCCATTAACCAAAAATTTTTCGACATCCTTTTCCATACCTAAATTTAATCATAATGTATCAAGGCGAAAATTTTATGTTGAGGGTTTTCCCAACTTGCTAATTGACAGGTTTAATTCAGGCTATAATTATCCCAAACCCGCCAATTCATAAAAATTCTCTGGGCTTATGACTTTGAACGCTGATTCCGGATAAGTTTCCTGAAATATCTTAGGGAATTTGGATTTGGTATGGAGGGTATATTTGAATTCAAAACAGTGAAACTTTCCATCCACTTCTTCGATATAGTCGATTTCCTGTTGGTCATAGGTCCTCCAAAAGTAGGTGTTGACAAATCTTCTATTGTTGTGATTGTATTTTAACCGTTCACTGATACAGAAATTTTCCCATAAGCCTCCGACATCCAATCGGACATCCAAAGGGCTGAAATTTCTGATAATGGCATTTCGGATTCCCAGATCGTAAAAATAAATTTTTTGGCTTTTGTTAATCTCTTTCCTCAGATTCCTGCTAAAAGCTGAAAGCCTGAAAATAACAAAGGATTTTTCTAATAGATCCAAATAACGATTGATCGTATGGACGTTGGATCCTGTAAGTTGCGCCAACTCATTGATAGATGATTCACTTCCGAGTTGCAGTGCAATGGCTTTAAGGAGTTTTTGAAGTATATCCGGTTTTTTGACCGAATCCAATTGGAGGATATCTTTGTACAGATAGTTATTACTGATGTCTATCAATTCTTCTACCTTTTCCTCGCCTTCGGTCATGTATACTTGAGGATACAATCCAAAACGCAGGTAGTTGGGAAGGCCGCTTTTGATCTGAATTAAGTTTTGATTCTGGTAAATTTCCTCCAATGAAAACGGGAAAAGGTGAAATTGACGTGAACGACCGGTCAGTGGTTCAGCAATTTGATTGGAGAGTTCAAAGCTGGAAGAGCCCGTTGCAATGAATTGAGTAGAAGGAAAAGTATCGACCAACACTTTTAATATCAAGCCTATATTATGGAGATGTTGTGCTTCGTCTAAAATGATAAGCTTGTTTTTCCCGACAAAATCCCTCAATAACACAGAATTGGTATGGGATAAAAGTTCTTGATTTTCCTGCAATTCACAGTTGAAATATGCAGCACTCGCTAGCTTGTCTTCCACTAATGTTTTCACAAGCGTTGTTTTACCGGTTCTACGTGCACCATATAGGATGATTACCTTTCCTTTATGGAGTTGTTTTTGAATGACAGAAAGGATTTTTCTCTGTATTATTTCCATAATTTGCCGGGATCTATTTCACAAATTTAGCTAAAAATATGAAGTTAAGTTCATGAATTTAGCTAAAAATTTGAAGTTTGGTTCAGGAATTTGGCTAAAATTATGAACTTACGCGTCAATTAAGCATCAAATCTCCGATTCAAAACCATTCTTGCCGAGTTGGGCATGGGAAACCAGGCATGCTTGGAAGAACATGATGATGGGATAGCCGAAGCCTCTTTTTCAAAAATTGGCTAAAAATAAGACAAGGGAAATATAATGAACGCAAAACATTACGAATGACATTGATTGTTAAACAGTGGGTGGTAAGCCAAGGCGGATTAGGAATTTTAATATTTATTTTTTAGGTTAGACAACGTAATTAATCTTTTGAAAGAGATTATTTCTGATGAAGCTGTTTTTGAACTATGTTTTTATGGGTAATTGAAATCAATTATGATGTTCTTATCATACAACAAATTCCTGAGATCAGTTTTGAAGAGATTGAATAGTCCTAGTGTCTGTTTTTTATCAATAACAATCTTTATTTCAATTAATTCCTTTTTTTTCATTTCATGTAACCGGAATGAAAATTCCGAAAATAAGGATTCAGCTTTCTATCTTGAGCTTGTGGATTCTGTAAAAATTGAGATACCCTACGAGTTTGGCTTGGTATTCCCCAAAGTTATTGATGGTAAACTTTTAGCTTATAGCTATCTTGATCAGACTTTCCATGTTCTTGATTCAAAGGGTAGGCTTCAGAACTCATTTAATCATCAAGGAGAGGGGCCTAAAGAGTATACCTGGAATCTGTCATTTGTTACGATAAACAACGGACACTTGATTTTCATGGATAATAAAAAGCTATCTTATTTCAGTTATCAGGGTGAATGGGTGAAGAGTATCCCCTTTAATGCCCCAAACAAAAGCCTAAGGGGAGGAATGCCTTCTAATGAACTGGCCTTTGTTGGGGAAAATAAATTTATCGTTCCGAATATTTACCTAGACGTTCTTTCCAGAAGGCCAGATCATCGGGCTGTTCTTGATTCTGTGCCAATTTGGCTTCAATATGAATACTCTCAAATAACAAATCAATTTGAAGTAACTGAGTTCGGTCACTTAGACACTATGAGTGTTTTTTTTTCTGATTTTAAGTATAACAGTTATTCACCAAGGACTTTTGTGGATGGGGGGAATGTGAATCTTTTTTTTAATTTGACGCCGATCATTTATACGTACAGTATTGGAGAATCAAAGTATCCAATAGAGAAAATAAAATTCGATGTCCCAGGATTTAAAGAGCCTATTGGATTGGATTACAAATCTATGACAATTGATAACTATCGGCATTTTAATAGAGCAAGTGATATAAATAGCCACATCAATGATGTTATATCTTTGGATAATGAGCGGATTTTCTTTGTTTACAGTCAAGGAAAAAATATAAGAATGAATGACAGTGAAGCGGATGCCATTGAAGCACCTGATCCTTTGTTTTATGGTTATTTTTATGATTTTTCTTCTAGAAATGGGAGTCAAATAGTTTTACCAGAGCACAATGGTCATCCTTCATTTTGGAAAAAGGTATCTTATTTGGGAAACAATAAATTTCTTTTCGTTTTTGAAAATGAAATTGAAAGAGACTTTTATTGGGGAAAAATATTTGAATTGAAGTCAGCTAAATCTCGGTAAGAACAAGCCATATGATTGGATCATCAATTGGGGGACAGTGTAATTCAGTAACTTGTCATTGATGTTAAATAAAGGTAGGTGGACAAAGTCTTCAGCTGACCTAAAAGCCCTAAGTAAACTTTCAGTTTTACCAACTCCTAAAAGCTATACATTATGTTAAGGAATTTATTAGTCTTTTTTTTAATACTTGGTTTAGTTGCCTGCGGAAAAGGGCAAAAGAGTGATGAGCTCACTTCAAATAAGGGGGTCGTTGAATTTGAGTTTTTGGATTCTCTTAGGATTGAATCACTGTTTGAACTATATCTTGCTGACAAAAATGAACAAACCCAGCATCTCCTTTTCAATGAGAGGCAAATGGATGAGCTGTTGATTACAGATCTTGAGGGGAATATTATTTCACGGTTTGAACCAAAGGGAGAAGGTCCTAATAAGGTAGAAATTCCTTTGGAAGTGGCTTTTTGGCAAGAAGGAATAGTAATCAAGGAAATGTCTCCGGAGCATAAGTTTAATTTTTTCGATGGGAACTTTAAAAAAATAGCCCAAAGTCCAGCACTGACAAAAGGGTTAAATTTTCTTACCATTTACAATTCACACAGGAGTTTTTCAGTCCTTGAAAATGATGGCAAAACCTTTATTATCGGTCAGGATTTAAATCTGATTCCCGATCGTCTGTTAGACGAAAAATCTGAGAATTGGAGCTTTTATGAAAATGCTGATATTGGATATATCTATTATAGGGATACTGAGGAATTAAAAACCATTAATTTATATCCAAAAACGTGGAGGCCAAGACTTGAAGAGAAATGGGTGGGGAGGGTTTCTTCCTATTTGCAGGTTTCGAAAAGTGATAATAAAGTAGCAGTACTCCCAAGTGTTGGCAATGAGTTGTTTTTTTATGAATTGAAAGACACAGGCATTTCTCCCCTTTTCCAAATTCCGCTTATTCATCCTGAAAGAAAAGTTGATTTTCCCTTCGATCCTAAAAATGACTATGTATTATATCCATTTTTTACACAATTATTCAGTGGAGGCAATTACTTTTTAGCAGAATTTCACACAGAATTACCCCAAGAAATTTATGATACTTTTCGAGTAAAAGGTGAGGAGTTTCATAGTGATCCGGAATACTGGTCTACATTGGAGAACTACCGAAAAGTAAAATATATCCTAATCGATAAAAACGGAATTCAGGGTGCAATTTCAGAACTTCCAATTTCTGGTTCAGTACACTTTATGGATGCCAATGATATATTGTATATAAGGCGTGTTTCAGAAAGGGAATTGGATTATAATGTTTTTTATCGCTATAAAGTCTCTTTAAACAGTGCAAAAAATTAAACATTTTCTAATTATGTTCTGGTCATACAACAACATTAAGGATAAATGTTGTTTGCATAAAACATTTTATAAAAACTTTAAATGGTAAAAGTAATTCACCATCAATTATTTCACTAGGAGTTCTTTGCTTGTAAGATAGCGGATAACCAAATACAATTATAACATAGGAATTTATATGGTGAATAACTGCCCTCAAAGGGTCATGTCATTTTAATGACATTCGACACCCTTCGGGGTCGGGGGGCTCATATATCCGAATTTCTTCTATAGATATGTTATCCCTTCGGGATAATTTTAGCCTGATTTAAATAATCTGATTAATAGGGATTTCCGATTTCCCGACCCTGAAAGGGTCATATATTTGTAGAATCAACATTTCAGCTTGGAGTATTTGACCCAGAATGGGTCATATTTTATTGGCGTGCACGCAAAAAATATTTCATCGAAGGCTTATTTCGAATAGCATATTTAAAGACAAAAAACCAGATTGTTCTTCCAAAGTAAATCGAGTCTTACCTCCTACCTAAAGGTAGGCAAGCTCGCTTCTCGGCTCTAAAAAAGATCGCCAACTCTTCGGAAAAACGAGTCTTGCTTCTTGTCTCTTGGTTCTTATTTCTTATAAAGCAATCGCCTATACGGTCAAAATCGAGTCTATTCTCTCGTTTCTCGCTTCTAACAGTCTAAAAAAGTGGAACTTGAGGGATTCGAACCCACGACCTCTGCCCTGTCAAGGCAGCGCTCTAAACCAACTGAGCTAAAGTTCCTAATTCAGATGCTAAATAAGTCAAAGAAGGGAACATTTACAAGAAGGGTTTAATTTTCCGATTAACTGCTAAGAAATTGTTTCCAAAGTAAATTCACGCCTCTTGCTAAAATTTCAATCGCTTTTTCAGCACTTGTTCATAAATTCATACAAAAAACCAGTCAACCATGAAACTTAACAGAAGATCATTTGTCAAATGGGCATCCCTTTCTCCTGCAATTGCATTGCCTATGATTTCTTGTGCCAGCTCTGAAAATGAAGCAGAAAGCAAGAAAATGGATGGGGTAAAGCCTCTTAATCTCAATATCCAGTCGATTTCCAGAGAAGAGCGCTTGTCCAGAATCGCCAAAGCACAGCAATTGATGCAGGAACAAAAAATCGATGCGCTTTTCCTGGAACCGGGTACGAGCATGAAATACTTTCTTGATTTTGATTTCTTCCTTTCTGAAAGGATGGTCGCCGCAGTCATCCCTGCCAAAGGAGACATTGCTTATATCTGTCCAGGGTTTGAACAGGACAAAGTGGAGGAGTTGGTAAAGTTCGGTAATAAAGTGCTTACTTGGGAAGAGCATGAAAGCCCTTATGCCCTTACCGCAAAACTATTGCGGGATATAGGAACACCGAATCAAAAGGTGGCCATTGAAGAGCGTTGTCGCTTTTTCCTTTATGATGGCATCAAAAGTGAAACAGCACGGATCAATTTCGTCAATGGAGATGGGGTGACCGCAGGTTGTAGGGTCTTCAAATCCCCGGCTGAAATTGCCCTGATGCAAGCAGCCAATACAGCCACCTTGGAAGCTTATAAAATCCTGTTCGACTCCTTGTATGAAGGGATGAACCAATATGACTTTAGGGACATTGCTTCTGAAGCACATCGAAAATTGGGTTTCAGCGGTTCCATTGGAGCCAATTTTGGGGAATGGTCTGCCTTCCCACATGGCAGCAGCAAAACACAAACCCTTAAACCTGGAGATATTGTTCTGGCTGACGGAGGATGCACAGTAGAAGGCTATAAGTCAGATATCAGTAGGACTATTGTTTTTGGAGAGCACAATGACAGACAGAAGGAAGTGTGGGATGTGGTAAAAGAAGCACAGACAGCGGCTTTTGAATTGGCCAAACAACCTGGTACGACCTGTGAACAAATGGATGCAGCAGCAAGAGCTGTGATTGATCAAGCAGGGTTTGGACCAGATTATAAATACTTCTCCCATCGCTTGGGGCATGGCATCGGTATGGACGGACACGAATGGACTAATTTGGTCCGGGGCAATGATACTCCCTTGCAGGCAGGAATGTGCTTCAGTAACGAACCTGGCATATACATCGTTGGTGAGTTTGGCGTACGCTTGGAAGACTGTTTTTACATGACAGAGAATGGGCCACAGTATTTTACCCAGCCCAGTCCTTCTATTGACAAAGCATTTGCCTAAAGGCTCCAGACTTGTTTTTGCCACGAAGACACAAAGACACAAAGAAAAGGAAAACCTTAGTGTCTTGGTGCCTTTGTGGCAAAACCTAAAAAAAGAAGTCAGAAAATCCAATTGTACCCAATACCCGCCATTACCCCTATGATGATGATAATGGGAGAGCTCAACTTGGTGAATTGAAGCAGCAGGTAAGTGCCAAAAATGGCCAGAATATTGAATAGATTGGCATCCAAGGGTTCGAAAAGCAGGTATGCGGCAGCTATCAACATCCCGCAACTCACTGCATTGATCCCTTCCAAGGCGGCGCGGACGGGTCTATATTTTTTCAGTTGATCCCAAAATCGGATAACGAAAAAGATGAGAAAGGTTCCGGGCAAAAATATGCCTGCAGCTGCCACAAATCCTCCTGTAAGTAGCCCTGGAATACCATATTCCCGCATGGAAAGTGCGCCTACGTATGAACTGATACTAAAGGTTGGTCCTGGAATACCTTGTGAGATGCCATAGCCGGTGAGGAACTCCTGAGAGGTGAGGAATTTTTTGAATTCCACAAATTCTGTGAAAAGATAGGGTACCAGGACCTGACCACCTCCAAATATCAGCGAGCCGTTTCGGTAGAAATTTTCAAAAAGCAGGACGGATTGGTTTTTGGTAATGGCTCCCAATACAGCCGCGGCGACCAATACCCCTCCCCATAAGAAAAAATTGGCCCATGAAATCACCAATTTTTTATCACCCTCTTCTTTGGGTTGGTCCCTGAATTTCAATGACGTACTGACTCCTCCCACGACTAGGAGCAGTGGGAAAACATAGGGTGAATTGTAGAAAAAGGATACAAAGGCAGAAAACATCATCAGTACGGTAGCCTCTGAAGTTTTCACCATTTTAAAGATGGTTTTTTGGGCGGCATAGATGATAAAACCTATGGCCATGGGTTGGATGAATTTGGCAAAATTGAGGGCTCCGGGGGTATTTTCCTGTAAGTAATCGATCAAAAAAGCGGCAGCTATCATCAAGATGGTAGCAGGAAGTATCCAGACAAAAAGTGACAGATAAGCCAATGAAGGTCCCCCGATACGATAACCGATGGCAGAAATGGTCTGGGTAGAGGTAGGGCCGGGAAGTATCTGACAGAGCGCATTCAACTCCCAGAGTTCTTCTTCTTTGATGTAGCCCCGCTTTCTCACCATGAGGTCGAGCACCATGGCGAGAAAGACTTGAGGGCCACCAAATGCCGTAACAGAAAGCAGCAATACATCCTTTAGATACAGGTAATATCGTACTTTCCGGACTGACACTATTTATTTTTTAAGTCCAAGTTCCCTAAGACGTTCTTCCAGAAATTCTCCGGCAGTGGCGTCTTCAAACTGTTTAGGGTTGTTTGCATCAATACAATTGTCCAAACAGGTTAGATCCATTTCTGAACGGGGATGCATAAAGAAAGGAATGGAATACCTGCTGGTGTGCATCAATTCACGAGGCGGGTTCACCACCCGGTGGATAGTGGATTTCAGTTTTTTATTGGTTAGTCTTTCCAACATGTCTCCTACGTTCACTACCAATTGATCCGGTAAAGCCGTAATGGGAATCCATTTCCCATCTCTTCTCAAGACCTGTAGTCCGTCCGCTGAAGCCCCCATCAATAAGGTGATGAGGTTGATGTCCCCATGTTCTGCGGCACGTACTGCATCAGCTGGTACAGCATCGGGATTTTCAATGGGGAAATAGTGGATTTGCCTTAAGATTGAATTGCCATAGGCTACTTTATCTTCGAAGTAATCTTCTTCCAGTCCCAAATGCAGGGCAATGGCCCTAAGCATATTTTTGCCCGCATTTTCTAGCGTTTTATAGATTTCCAAAGCAACCGCTTTGAACTCGGGTAATTCTTCCGGCCAGATATTGGCGGGATATTCTGCCTTGATCGGATCTGAATCAGGAATATTGGCCAGTTCCTGACCTACATGGTAAAACTCCTTTAGGTCACCTGTATTTCTACCTTTGGCATGTTCTTTACCTTTTCCTGTGTAGCCTCTTTGAAAGCCTATTTCAGGTTTTTCATATTTGCTTTTGGTTCCATCAGGGAGGGAAAAGAATTCCTTGATCACGGCATAAAGCCTGTCCTGTAATTCCTTATTTAAACCATGATTTTTAATGGCCACAAAGCCAATGTTTTGGTAAGCATCGCCTAACTTTTTTACAAAAGCAGCTTTTTTTTCTGCATCTCCGGAGGTGAAATCAGCCAGATCCAGAGATGGGATTTCATCATATAAAATCTCAGTCATATTTGGTAAATATTTATCCCGAAAGGTACGCCATTTTCATGGAAATTTAAATAAATTGGTGGATTAGCCCCTTTAAGCATGAATAAGAGCCTTTCGTTAATGTTTGTATTACTTGTTTTTCTAGCTGCAAGTTGCGGAACATCCAGAGAAAAACAAGGGGAACTGGTTGTCAGTACAGACCTATTGGATAGTTTAGTTGAATCGGCCTCAGAAGTCCGGTTTTATTTTTATGAAGAGAAAAATGAATACCCTGACGCCATAGTGGAAATGTACAGCCCTTTAGGTAATCAAAAGTTTAGGCCTGGGAAAATCCCATTCGAATTCAATATTAAAAATTATCCCTTTGCTGGAGGATTGAGTGGATTTCAGCTTAAAATGAGTCTCAATGGTAATGATCCAGTGGGATACAACTCTCCCATATTTCAAAAGGAATTGAAGGAGGGAACCTACAGAGCGGTGGCCTATTTGGTAGATGAGGAAGGACTTTCACTTAAAGAGTTTGGTAATTATGTTGACCGTGATTTTATGGTGGGCGAGACAAGGGGATTTCCTTATCAGGCAGAACCTTATGTCATGATGAATCTTCCCCACAATGGCCAAATTTACGCTCAAGGAGAGGAGGTTACAGTAGATTTCCTCCTTCTGGGCGGAGACATGACTAAGGACAGGTTGAAGCTGATTTTGGAGGTGGACACCATGAGCTACACCATGGAGGAAGTCAGCCCGGTAAGGGTTTCGGGGCTAAGCCCTGGTGAATATAGTATAGGTCTTCGTTTGGTCAAAAAAGACGGGAAAGAGCTTGACGGTCCATTTTCTTCTGTTCGGCGACGAATTACCGTAGAGTAATTATTTTCCACTATCCATCCTTACAGCAATGATCAAAGCTGATACAATGGTCAGTCCTGCGATGGTTAATATGGAAGCTTCTATACCGAGCGCGTCAGCGATCAAGCCCGTCAAAATGGCCCCTATGGCATAGCCTAAATCTCTCCACAACCTGAATACCCCGATGCTGTTTGCTCGGTCTTCAGGGTGGGTGTTGTCAGCTACAGTCGCCAAAAAGGTAGGATATACCATAGCAGTCCCCCATCCTAATAAGGCAGACAAGACCACATAATGACTCATACTTTCTGCAAAATAGAATAGAGCCAAAGCCAGACCCTGTAACAGCATGCCCAAAAATAGCAGCATCTTCTTGTTGAACATATCTGCCATTTTTCCTGTAAACAATTGCCCAAGGCCCCATACGGCAGGATAAATTGCCGTCACAATACCAATTTGTTCCAAATTAAATCCCTTAATGGCCAACAAAATGGGGAAAATGCCCCATGCCATACCATCATTGAGGTTGTTGACCAGGCCGGCCTGTGTCACCGAACCCAGGTTCTTATGTTTCCAGGTAGTCTCCCAAAAAATATTAGATAACCTAGGCACATCAGACAAGGTATTTTCTGCAGCGACATGTTTTCTTGTATCTTTGATCAGGAAAATGGAGCCAAATAAGCCTCCTATGGCCAAGGCAATTCCCAAAATAAAAGGATAGGGTCTTAGTCCGAATTCAGCCGCAATAAAACCGGTAAGGAAAGCTACAGCCGCTACTGCGAGGTAACCGGCAAATTCATTTAGCCCCATGGCGAAGCCCCGGTTTTTTTCTCCTACTAAGTCGATTTTCATCACCACAGTACTGCTCCAGGCCAAACCTTGATTGATTCCCAAAAGTACATTGGCCGCTACGATCCAGTCCCAACTCGGGGCATACATCAGAATAAATGGAACGGGAAGTCCAAAAAGCCAGCCTATGGTCAACAGGTTTTTTCTGCCGACTTTATTGGCAAAGACCCCCGCAAAGTAATTGGTAATGGCTTTTACAATGCCAAAGACGATGATAAAGGAAAGAATGGCTGTTTTGGCGGCGATGGCAAATTCCACCTCTGCGATTTGGGGCAGAATACTACGCTCCAATCCAACCATCCCTCCCACAAATGCATTGATAATTACCAATAAGGTAAATTGTTGCCAGTTTTCCTTCAGGCCTAATTGGACCTTTTCCATATCTTATTTTTTGGCTTGGATGACAACAAAGCTCCCCTTACCAAAACCCGAAATGGGTTTTTCAGGGATTTCCTCAGTAGAGAATAAGGTTTGGCAGTATTTGAAACCCGAAAAACCTGCTGTTGATAGAAGTTCACTGATTTCCTCTGTACTGTGAAAATGGGCATTTTTATACCAGGGATTATTTGCCTTTTCTTGCTCATACTGTCGCCCCAGTGGGCTGTTTTTATCGATCAAACCAATGACCAAATGACCATTTTTCCTCAAAACCCGATGGGCTTCCGCAAAAGCCTTGGGGATGTCATCCAAAAAACAAAGTGTAGTTACCATCAGCAAAAATTCAAATCTTTGGTCTTCATAAGGCAAAGCTTCGGCTACGCCCTCCTTTACTTGTATTCCCCTTTGTGCTGCAATTTTAGCCATGCCTTTGGCAGGCTCAAGGCCTTCCTTGACACCAAGGGCAAGGGCAAACCTGCCAGTGCCCACACCGATTTCCAAGCCCTTACCTTCATTAGGCAACAACATTCTTATGGCTTGCAACTCATTTTCAAATAGAATCGGATGTTTGTCAAACCAGCTGTCGTAACCCAATGCATCTTCTTCGAAAATATTTTTCCCCGCTTTTATCCAGACATCAAGGGTTTCTGCAGCAATTGAATGGGATTTTTGCATCACTTTTGTTTAATTTTATACAAAGATCCCGTGCATTTGCCGCTTTTCCTTTATCATTTGTTAAAAAATCAAATTCGTGCGCGGATTCTGCTGAGACTGACCTGGGTAATTCCTAAGTAGGAAGCAATATGTTTGAGGGGTACCCGCTGCAAAAGATTTGGGGAGGTGCTCAATAAATCCTTGTAGCGTTCTTCCGCTGTATGAAATTGTAGGCTTTCTATTCTATTGATTGTTTCTACATAGGCTGATTCAAAAATTCTCCTGAAAAGCCGTTCAATATCGTGGTGTTGATCATAAAGATTAAACAATTCGGGAGAGGGGATTCCAATCAGGATACTATCTTCAAGAAGTTGTATGCCTTTTTTACTTGGATTTCCGGTAAAAAGACTTTCCACCCTGGCAATTAGAGAATTTTCAAAGGCAAAGGATTCGGTAATGTCATTTCCGTCTTTGTAATAGTAGGTTCGGGCAAGCCCCTTTTCTACATAGTATATGGTTTTACAGGTATGGCCAATGGACTGCAGATCCTTTCCTTTTGGCATGGCTAACTCAAAGCATATCTTTCTTAAGGCTTCTTTGGATTTGGCAGAAATTGGATGAATGCCATCAAAAAATTTGAAAAGTCCGGTATGTTCTTCCATCATTTGTAAGAATAAATAAAGAATTCAGGTTTAGATTCTAAGATCAGCATTTATTTTTACATCTGGACAAAAGACTTGATAACAATTGGGCAATTCTACAGATAAAAAGCCATTCATTGGAGAAAAAGGCAGGTTTTTGATCAGGAGCATCCTCAGGGGATTTTTATATCTGGGGATTTTGGTGGGCCTTTTTTTCTTGATCAGGAATGCCTTGTCCGAAGATGAGCGCTTGGAATGGTTTGGTTCCATCTACAACAATCCCTATTTGGTCATGCTGGTATTTGTGGGCTCGGAAATATTGTTTGGAATTATCCCTCCTGAAATCTTCATGCTTTGGTCCTTTGAGACTGGATGGATTGGCCCTTATTTTTTCAGTGTAGGCATCCTTTCCATCATCTCCTATGCAGCTGGATATTTGAATTATAATGTGGGGCGTCTTATAAAGCACAACAGTGGTTTTCTGAAATCCAGAAATAAGTTTGTGAGAAAGTATGTCAATCTTTTTACCAAATACGGGGGGTTTTTGGTCATTGTAGCCTCTGTCAGCCCCTTGCCTTTTTCTGCGATTGCGCTTTTGTCTGGTGCAGGGGGCTTGGATAGAAGTACCTATATCAAATACAGTTTGCTAAGAATTGTCAGGTATTTTGCCTATGCCTATATTTTGTGGCTTGTTCAGCGCTAATGTTTCCAACAAATTACCATTTGAAGGGTTGAATTGGTAACTTTGCTGTTTATGAGTTTGAGCCAAGAAATGATTTCCCCTTCCGTAGACCTCCTTGATCCCAAGGAATATATCATTATCAAAAACGCCCGGGTGAACAACCTGAAAAGTCTGAGTGTAGCGATTCCCAGAAATAAGCTAGTAGTCATTACAGGGCTTTCCGGCTCTGGCAAATCTTCTTTGGCATTTGATACGCTTTTTGCTGAAGGCCAAAGGATGTATGTAGAAAGTCTGAGTTCTTATGCCAGACAGTTTTTGGGTAGAATGGAAAAGCCGGATGTGGAATACATCAAAGGGGTATCCCCTGCCATTGCCATTCAGCAAAAGGTCACTACAAAAAATCCTAGGTCTACTGTTGGCACTACCACGGAGGTTTATGATTACCTGAAATTACTTTTCAGCCGAATAGGCAAGACCATATCTCCGGTTAGCGGAGATGAGGTCAAGCACCATACCGTGACGGATGTGGTGGATTTCATCCATGGTTTTGAAGAAGGGGAAAAGGTTATGATCTCCTGTCCTTTACATTTAATGAAAGGGAGGAATATGCACCAAGAACTGGAGTTATTGCTCCAGAAAGGCTTCACCCGGATTCTGGTCAATGGCGAAGCTTACTTTGTGGAGGACCTGATCAGTGCAACTGAAGTGCCAAACGGAGATTATGAAATTCTGATTGATAGGGCCTCTATCAGACATGAGGATGAGGATAACCAGTTTAGGATAGCGGATTCTGTGCAAACGGCTTTTTTTGAGGGGCATGGAGAATGTACGGTGTTGGTTCCAGGGAAAGACAAAAGGACTTTTTCGGACAGATTTGAGCTGGACGGCATGAGCTTTGAATTGCCTACTGTGAATTTTTTCTCTTTCAATAATCCTTATGGAGCCTGTAAAACCTGTGAGGGCTTTGGTTCCGTCCTGGGCATTGATCCAGACCTGGTTATTCCGGATAAAAGCCTTTCTGTTTATGAAGGTGCTATCGCCCCTTGGAGAGGGGAGACTACAGGAAAGTGGTTGGAGCCCTTGGTGAAAAAGGGTATTTATTTTGACTTTCCCATCCACAGGGCCTATGAGGACCTGACAGCAGCCGAAAAGGAGTTGATCTGGACAGGCAATTCCTATTTTAAAGGCCTGAATGATTTTTTTGCTGATTTGGAATCTAAGACCCATAAAATTCAATACCGGGTAATGTTATCCAGATTTAGGGGAAGGACTACCTGTCCTGACTGTAAGGGGACCCGGTTAAGAAAGGATGCCTCTTATGTAAAACTCGGCGGGAAGTCCATTACAGACATTGTTTTGATGCCTATAGATAAGGCTTTGGGATATTTTCGTCAGTTAGAGCTTAGTGATTCGGAAAAAAAAGTTGCCAACCGTCTCTTAAAGGAAATCCTTAACCGATTGGAATATATTGATAAAGTAGGGTTGGGATATTTGACCTTAAACCGGTTGACATCAACTTTGTCAGGGGGGGAATACCAGCGGATCAAATTGGCTACTTCATTGGGTTCGGCATTGGTGGGTTCCATGTATATTCTGGATGAGCCTAGTATAGGGTTGCACCCCAGGGACAGCGACCGTTTGATAGAGGTTTTGAAGTCATTAAGGGACTTGGGCAATACGGTCATTGTGGTAGAGCATGAAGAAAAAATCATGAAAGCTGCTGACCAGATCATTGATATTGGACCTGATGCGGGGGTTTTGGGAGGTGAATTGGTCTTCCAAGGTGACTTGGAGGAACTTATAGTGAGTGGCAAGTCACATACGGCTCGCTACCTGAAAGGGGAGGAAAAAATCCAGGAAAAGGACATTAATAGAAAATGGAAAGATAGCCTACTGGTCAAAGGAGCAAGGGAAAATAACCTAAAGAATTTAAGTGTTCAATTTCCGCTGCATACCTTAACAGTGGTGACAGGTGTCAGCGGTTCCGGAAAATCTACCCTGATCAAAAAGGTCCTGTATCCTGCTCTGGGCAAGATCATGGGCGCGGTAATCGATGAAAGCGGAAAGTTCGACAAATTAGAGGGGGATTATAAGAAAATTACCCAAGTGGAATTTGTGGATCAAAACCCTATCGGTAAATCTTCGCGCTCCAATCCAGTAACTTATGTGAAGGCATACGATGCCATCCGTACACTTTACTCGGATCAGTCCTTGTCCAAACAGCGGGGATACAAACCGGCATTTTTTAGTTTCAATGTGGATGGGGGACGCTGTGAGGCCTGTCAAGGTGAAGGTACTGTGACCGTTGAAATGCAGTTTATGGCCGATATCCACCTGACCTGTGAGTCTTGTAAAGGTAAGCGCTTTAAAAATGAGATTCTGGATGTAAAATATAAAGACAAAGACATTTCGGATATTTTGGCCATGACCATAGATGAGGCCATGGACTTTTTCAAGGGCAAGGCCCAGATCATCAATAAGCTACAACCCCTACAAGAGGTAGGATTGGGCTATATAGGCATGGGGCAATCCTCCAATACCCTGTCTGGAGGAGAAGCCCAGCGGGTCAAACTGGCTTCTTTTCTAGGTAAAGGAGGGACAAAATCAGGTGATCATATCCTGTTTATCTTTGATGAGCCAACCACAGGTCTTCACTTTCATGATATCCGAAGGTTGCTACATTCTATCAACGCCCTGATAGACCAAGGGCATTCTGTGATCATCATTGAACATAATACTGAAGTAATCAAGGCCGCAGATTGGGTGATTGATTTAGGGCCCGAGGGTGGTGAAAAAGGAGGTTACATTACTTTCCAGGGAACGCCTGAGGAACTGATGGAGCAAGAAGGGAACTATACGGCCAAATATTTGAAAGAGAGTTTTCAATAAGTAGATTATTGACGGACAGGGTTCCCTAAAGGAATCCGTATAATGAGCAATTATGGATTTACAATACCCATTGGAGCTGGTTGGAACCTTTTTCTTTGCCATCTCTGGAGCACTGGCAGTAAGGGACAAAGAGCATGATCTGTTTGGGGCTGGATTTACAGGTTTTATAACGGCGATTGGAGGGGGTACATTGAGGGATGTATTTTTGGGAGCCTACCCTTTGGTCTGGATTGGGGATGTGCATTTTTTGTATGCCATCTTATTGGGCATTTTGGCAGCTTTTGTTTTTCCAAGTTTCTTGCTGAAACTCCGGAAAACCATGTTTCTATTTGATACCCTTGGCATTGGTTTTTTTACGGTTTTGGGGGTAGAAAAGGCCTTAAGTCTTGGGTTCAGGCCAGAGATTGCAGCCATTATGGGTATGTTTACGGCAGTGATGGGTGGGGTAATCCGTGACACCTTGGTCAATGAAATTCCTATCCTTTTTCGGAAAGAAATTTATGCCTCTGCCTGTTTGGCAGGGGCTATCCTTTACCTGATATTAAATTATTTTGGTCTTGCCAGAGACTTTAATCTTTTAATCTCTATTTCAGTTGTGATTTCCATCCGCCTGATTGCCGTGAAGTACAAGTTAAGTTTGCCCCGATTGGATTAATTGCAAAAAGGACGATTTCCATAAGGTATTCGATTGGATAATCCATTGAATCAAACTATTTTTGGGCACATCATTTAATATCCCCTCATGAAAAGAGATCAAGTCATTTTTGACCTAATTTCCAAAGAAGAAAATAGACAAAAAACAGGTATAGAATTGATCGCCTCCGAAAACTTTACCTCCAAGCAGGTAATGGAGGCAGCAGGTTCTGTATTGACCAATAAATATGCGGAAGGCCTTCCCAATAAAAGATATTATGGAGGTTGTGAGATTGTAGATCAAATCGAGCAGTTGGCCATTGATAGGGCCAAAGAATTATTTGGAGCGACTTGGGCCAATGTACAACCACATTCAGGTGCTCAGGCCAATGCTGCAGTTTTTCTTGCCTGTTTGAATGCCGGTGATCCGATTTTGGGTTTTGATCTGGCACATGGAGGTCACTTGACCCATGGTTCCCCGGTGAACTTTTCCGGGAAACTCTACCAGCCTCATTTTTATGGGGTAGAGGAGGAGTCTGGCTTGATTGACTATGATAAAGTGGAGGCCAAAGCTTTAGAAGTAAAACCAAAGTTATTGATTTGCGGTGCCTCTGCCTATAGCCGTGATTGGGATTATGAGAGATTAAGGGATATTGCAGATCAGGTTGGTGCTATTTTGTTGGCGGATATTTCCCATCCTTCCGGATTGATTGCCAGAGGACTTTTGAATGATCCTTTGGAATATTGTCATATTGTGACCACCACTACCCACAAGACCCTAAGGGGTCCAAGAGGAGGTTTGATCTTAATGAGGGAAGATTTTGATAATCCATTTGGGCTAAAAACACCAAAAGGTGAGCTAAGAAAAATGTCCTCCTTATTGGACTCCGGCGTTTTCCCAGGTACCCAAGGTGGACCTTTGGAACACATTATTGCGGCAAAGGCGGTAGCCTTTCAGGAAGCTCTTTCTGATGAATACATGCAATATGTTATTCAGGTAAAAAAGAACGCTGCAGTAATGGCAGAGGAGTTTGTCCGCCTGGGTTATCAGATAATTTCCGGAGGAACAGACAATCACTTGATGCTGATTGATTTGAGAAACAAAGATCTTACAGGAAAATTAGCAGAGGAGACCTTAGGCAAAGTAGACATTACGATCAACAAAAACATGGTACCTTTCGATACCCGATCTCCATTTGTCACCTCTGGCATGCGTGTAGGTACTGCTGCAGTGACTACCCGTGGGCTTAAAGAGGAAGATATGAAGAAAATTGTTACTTTGATCGATAAGTCGCTTCAAAATCATGACAATGAATCTGCTTTGAGCCAGATTAAAAAAGAAGTTAACGATTGGATGGTTCAGTTTCCATTGTATTAAACATATTCCAAAAACGTGGCCTTAGATCAGTATAGAGAAGAAGAGGAAGAAGAAGGCATGTCCTTTTTGGACCATTTAGAGCAGTTGCGTTGGCACCTGCTTCGGTCCGTTGCTGCCATTTTAATATTTACCGTTGCTGCTTTTCTTGCTAAGAGCATAGTGTTTGGTAAAGTGATTTTAGGTCCTTCAAGGATTGATTTCTTTACCTATCAAATGCTCTGTAGGATAGCAGATGCGCTTTCCACACCAGTATTATGTATTGATAACTTGCCATTTACTATTCAGAGTAGGCAAATGACAGGGCAGTTTTCCATGCACCTGACATCGTCTGTAGTCGTTGGGCTTATTGTGGCGTTTCCTTATATATTTTGGGAGGTTTGGAAATTCATCAGTCCAGGACTGTATTCCAAAGAGCGGCAGGCTGCTAGAGGGGCGGTATTCTTTGTAAGCCTTCTGTTCTTTACCGGTGCTGCTTTTGGATATTTTATCTTGGCTCCTTTGTCGATCAATTTTCTTTCCAATTACCAGTTGGACCCCAGCATTCTCAATGAGTTTGATATAACTTCTTATGTCACCACACTGACCATGTTGGTTTTGGCATCTGCCATAATGTTCCAGTTACCCGTAGTGATTTATTTCCTTTCCATGTCAGGCTTGGTTACAGCGGCAATGTTGAAAACTTATAGAAGACATGCGATTGTGGTGATTTTGATCTTAGCGGCAGTGATTACTCCACCGGATGTAATCAGTCAGATCTTAATTGCAATGCCCATCTTGGTGTTGTATGAGGCAGGGATACAAATTGCCAAAAGGTTAGAGAGGAAAAGGGCGCAGCAGGAACTAGAAGAGAATTATTAAACCATTAATCATGTCAAAGAAAATAGCCATTGGAGGAGACCATGCAGGTTTTGAATACAAAAAACAGTTGGTTGCCAAATTAGAGGAATTGGGTTATGAAGTAAAAGATTTTGGACCTTTTTCAGATGCATCGGTAGATTATCCAGATTATGTACATCCTTTGAGCGCTGCTGTGGAAGAAGGAGTATTTGATCAAGGAATACTAATCTGTGGAAGTGGCAATGGTGTGGCCATCACTGCAAACAAGCATCAGGGCATCAGGGCTGCCCTTTGCTGGAACGAGGACTTGGCCGCTTTGGCTAGGCAACATAATAATGCCAATATTTTGGCAATCCCTGCCCGATTTGTAAGCTATGAATTGGCCGAAAAGATGGCCTCAACTTTCTTGAGCACAGATTTTGAAGGCGGGAGGCATCAAAATAGGGTGGATAAGATCGCTTGCGGCTAATCAGAAAAAAAAGTTTTTAAACGCTGTCCAAAGGGCAGCATTTTTTATTTATCCGTAAGGTAAAAATAGCTGCCTTCTTTCCTATATTTTGCTTTGATCAAGGGTGTTTTATCTAAGAAAACTTCAAAGACCCCTTCTCCATCTACAACCAATTCAGGTAGGTCCTTAAGCAAATGCTTTGAGGCCAAGGCAATGTTTTTTGGGTCATTGGATTTTAATATAATATCCTTTGCCAAGTAAAAATTGAGGTAAGGACTCGTCTGTCGTCCTAATTGATAATAGGCGATGTCCTCATCTAGAACCAGTACTTTTTTATTTTTTGCTACTTGGTGTTTTTCCTCTATAAAAACCCCATAAGTATCCAATCTACCTTGAATCGTTTTGACCAATAACCAGGAAAATCCGATTAAAGGCACCATGATCAGAAAAGCAGTACTCATAGCATTGGCCAGATTTTTTTTGCGCAAGGCCAAAAACAACATAGAGACAAAATAGGTGAAAGGGGGAATCAAAATTATAAATTGATAAGGAGCCCTTCTATTCGTAAGGACAAAGGAAGCAACTGCAAACACAAAGAAAAGGAGCATTAGCTGCAGTTGTTTTTGTTGATTCACTGTCAAGGATTTGATGACCGAACCTAAAACAATCCCCAAAAATGAAAAAAGAACCGGTGCAGCATAAAGGATGATAATATCCCGCAACCTTACATGGATATAGATATCCAAGTCTCTGGATGTCAAGACGTATTTGTTGATGAAATCAGGAAGTGCATCCTGCCAAAAATAATAGGTACAACAAATCAAAAATGGCAAGGCATAGCCAGCGAGGGAGAGGAAAAGTTGCCTTAAGCTAAAGCCGCTTATTATAATCCCCATAAAAAGCATATAGGGCAAAAAGAAAATAAGGGGAAAATGGAAGCAAAGTGCTATTCCGGAAAATATTCCTGTAAGTAATACAGAGTCACTGCCTTCTTTCTGTAGGACAGTTTGGGAAAATAGTTGTCCCAATGCCAACAAGATGAAAGTACTTCCCATTAATGCCGGGGAAAGGCAAAGCAGGTCAAATGATGCATGGACTAAAATTACACTGACAAAGGCTGGTATGTAACTGCTTTCTTCAAAAGATTTGTATTGGTTGAAAAGATGGTTGATATAGGAGATTTGTATAAAAATAATCAAACCCGCGAAGATTTTATGGACAAGATGGCTTTTGCCAAATACCAGGTGAAGTAGCCAGTAAACAGTGGCAGAAAAAGGTCCTGTATCATCCAGAATGTCTTTGAACATTAAATTTCCTTCTGCCATTTTTTCTCCCAGAAGTAACCAAATTAATTCGGGTTGGGTTATGGGAGGGGTCAGGACGGCCCAATAAATGCTGCTAAAAAGAAACATGATGCCAAGAATGGCAAAAAGGCGTAAGGGGTCGTTGATTTTAAAAAAACTGATCAAAGCAAGAAATTAAGGCCGGTGTTGGGATAATCAGAAAGCACGAAATTAAAGGTTCCGCATTTAATTCACTAAATTTGCTCCAATTAAAATAAATTATGGAAAGTAAAAGACAGCAGAAATACAGTAAATTGATTCAAAAGGAGGTGGGTGAGATTTTCCAAAAGGAGGCAAAGCATCTCATTGGGGCATCATTTGTGACTGTTTCCCGCGTGATAGTAAGTCCGGATTTGGGCTTGGCAAAGATTTATCTTAGTTTTTTGTTGGACAAGGACAAGCCGGTTTTTGAGAAAATCAATGAGAAGAAAAGTGAATTAAGGAAACATTTGGGCAATAGGATTGGTAAAAGTGTGAGAGTTATCCCGGAATTGGCCCTATTTATAGATGATTCAGCTTCTTATGCCCAGCATATGGACAAAGTAATCTCCGATTTGGAGATACCAGAGGCAACTGAAGATGAAGAGGAAGACGAAGATTGACTTGTTTTAGACCTTGAACCTATCATTTTTTATAGCATCCCGATATTTCCGGAGCAAGAAGAAGCGGAATTTCATCACCGTTTTATCCCGGATTTCCATGATAGGCGTGGCTGTAGGAACCATGGCTTTGGTGGTGGTTTTATCCGTATTCAATGGATTGGAGGAATTGGTCCGCTCCTTATATGCTTCTTTTGATGCAGAGCTTAAAGTGGAAGCCGCGGTAGGCAAGTCATTTACTGTGGATGAGTCTTGGGTCCAGGGCATACAAGGGATAGAGGGAGTTGCTATTGTGACCGAGGTGATTGAAGAAAATGCCTTGTTCAAGTACAGGGATTTTCAACACCTTGCCCGGCTAAAAGGAGTGTCTGATAATTACCTGGACCATGATCGATTTGGAGCGGGCTATGTTTGGGGAAATTTGGATTTGGGGACAGAAAACCGTCCTAAGGCCATTGTGGGAAGGGGTGTTGGTTTTTTTCTTTCTATGGATTTGGACAATGAATTTGAAATGCTTCAGGTTTTTTATCCCAAAGCCCCCAGGTCTGCTGGGACCATAGACCCGTCTCAGATGTACAATTCAGATCGCCTTAAACCTTCAGCATTTTTCAGTGTAGACAAGGAGTTTGATGATAATTACATCATTGCCCCTTTATCCTTTGTGGCAAGATTGCTGAATTATGGGGATAGACGCACAGCCCTTGAAATCAAAGTCAAGGACGAAGCTTCAATTCAAAGAGTGAAAAAAAGATTGAGAGATCATCTGGGGGGTGATTTCACCGTCAAAGATACAGATGAACAACATGCTGGATTATTGAGGACAATAAAGATCGAAAAGCTGTTTGTATTTATTACCCTTAGCTTTATTCTGGCAGTGGCCTCCTTTAACATTTTCTTTTCTTTGTCGATGATGGCCATCGAAAAAAAAAGGGATACAGCCATACTTTTTGCATTAGGGGCTAGGGAAAGTCTCGTAAAAGGAATTTACATCAAGCAAGGCGCTATTATTGCCTTTGCAGGTGCCGCGATAGGGTTAATCGTTGGTTTCTTATTGGTCTGGGCTCAGGACAGGTTTGGTTTGGTTTCTTTAGGCATTGCTTCTTCAGTAATTGACAACTATCCGGTAAAAATGGTTTGGACGGATTTTTTATGGACGAGCTTAGCGGTTGTTGCTATCACATTTCTAGCGGCTTACCGGCCTGCCTTAATTGCATCAAAGGTGAAAGCGAATGAATTATAAATAAAAAAGCTGTGAAAAATATCTCACAGCTTTAGTCAATTAACAATAAACCCAAAATAACCAGCTGTAGGAGAAGGATTCGAACCTCCACGGGGCAGTTAGGCAAGAACACGAGCTCCATGTTCGCTTTATTCCGGATTCCCCACCCCCGAGACAGGAGGGCTTGTCTGCCAGTTTCAACATCCTACAGGATAAAATTTTCAATTTTTTAATTCAGGCCTTTTGCCATTTTTGAACTATTTGCTGCTGTAGGAGAAGGATTCGAACCTCCACGGGGCAGTTAGGCAAGAACACGAGCTCCATGTTCGCTTTATTCCGGATTCCCCACCCCCGAGACAGGAGGGCTTGTCTGCCAATTTCAACATCCTACAGTATGTGAAGACCTTTTGTCTTTGTTGATGAATCAAAGTTAATAAAACATCTATTATTTTAAAATTTATTCAATAAAAAGCATAAAAAAATACACTATATATAATTTTATAATCAAAAAATTAACAATAATTAAAAATAGACTCAAAATTATCGCTTGCTTTTGAAAAATTCACAATAGGTTAGGGCAAGGTAAATGACGTTTAGAATGATATATTTCTTTTTTTGTAATTTCAAGATAAAAATTCTGTTGTTTGCCTGGAATGTATTGCTTAAGCTTTTTTGTTTTTGAAAAAATTCACCCAAATGGAAAGAATCAGTGCTGCTAATGCCAATATGAGGGTTAAAGTGTCTACCATACTTGCAGGAAGTTGAAGCTTCAAAATACGGGCTATCAGGTAGCTGATATAAGAATTAGGTAAGTTATAAATCCCCTTTTTCTGTAAAATATCCCAGTGCCAGTCAGTGAGTGGGCAGTATCCCCAACCGTACCAAATACCAAGGATACCCCAAGAAGCAAAGGTTAAAGATATGGTCCACAAATGCCATTTCCTTAAGGGCTTCCAAATCCATGCAAATAGGTTGAAAACGATCAAAAGAGAATGGAAGATGGTAAAGAAATAATCTCCAACATCTAGTAAAAGGCTGTTCTCCATTTTTAAAGTTGTTTGAGTGAGACACAATAATTTACTAAAAGTGGTAATAACTCATTAAATTTCAATTAATAAGCATTGAATTTTGAATTTATGGGTTAAATGACATTTAAGTAATTTTGAAAATCAGAAACTATTCGATTTTTCAATATTAATAACATCAATAAAGGGCAATAAAAAATGATTTAAATTATAAATCATTAGCAAAAATGATAATATTTGGACATTAAAAATCGCTATAAGTTAAAATAAGCTTAAAAAAACCATCTTTTTTTATTTAATATTTTGCAAATATCCATCAAAATGGGCATATTTATTGTTAATAGTCGGCCTTAGAATGACTTACCAATTATCTTTAATACGATAAGTATAAAATTACCTATTACCGATGAAAAAAAACTTAATAATCGCCCTTTTTACTTTTTTCTGTTTTTCGGGATTTCTTTTCGCCCAAGAAGAAGGTGGTTCACTTAATAGTGGTACTATAGAAAGCCAGTTTGATCACCTCAACAGCATTTCAAATAATTACCAGGAGTATAAAGTAGTTAAAAAAGCGCATCTTGAAAAAATCCGTCAAAACGTTACTGACTCCTTGAAAGTATTCAAGGATGATTTGGCCCTGCTGAAGCAGGATTTAAAAGACCGTCAGGCTGATATTTCAGATTTGAAAACTCAGATGTCAGCTTTACAGGAGCAATTGGCAGCGGCCGAAGAAGCGAGGGATAGCTTCTCTATTATGGGGTTTCCGATCCATAAAGCAGCTTATAATACTTTTATGTGGACTTTGGTTGCAGTACTTCTCGGAGCCTTCTTATTTTTTCTGTTCCAATACAGCCAAAGTTATAAAGTGATTTCAAAGTCCCGAAAGGATTTGGATGAGACCAGGGAAGAATTTGATCAGCATAGAAAGAATACTTTGGAGAGAGAAAGGAAGCTAAAAAGGGAGTTGGTAGATGCGCTGAATCAAAAAGCTGTATAATCAAAAAATCGATACTTGTTGTTTAGAGATTGTCATACATATTGGAACGTTTTTCCAATTTTGTTTGACAATCTTTTTATTTTTAAACATGAAAAAAATAACTGTTTATTGCGGTTCGAACAAGGGAAAATCTCCAGTTTATGCTGAAGCCGCATTGGCGCTTTCAAGTGAAATGATCAATAGAGACCTCTCTCTGGTGTACGGGGCAGGAAATGTTGGTTTGATGGGGGTATTAGCAGATGCTATGCTGTCTGCTGGTAAAAAGGTCTATGGTATCATTCCACAAAAATTGGTAGATATTGAGGTAGCGCATCAAGGTTGTACGGAACTTACGGTAGTGGAGACCATGAGAGATAGGAAATGGTTGATGGCGGAAAGAGGGGATGGTTTTATTGCCATGCCCGGAGGGATTGGGACCTTCGAGGAGCTTTTTGAAATCATGACCTTGAACCAATTGGCCTATATCCGAAAGCCATTGGCCTTGTATAATGTCAATGGCTATTATGATGGACTATTACATTTCTTGGAGCATGCCGTCAAAGAGGGGTTTCTTCACCAGGCACAATTGGATTTATTGATTGTCAGCAGTGACCCTATGGATTTACTGGATAGGATGACGGCATTTGAGCCAACCTATATTGAAAAATGGGAAGTGAAATGATCAATCTAATAAGTTATGGCTCAGCCCAATAATCCTTTGCATGGTGTCCGTTTGGTGGATATGGTAACCTATTTGGTAGAGTACTATGGATGGGAAGCATTAGGGAACCGCATTCCCATCCGTTGTTTTCAATTTGATCCTTCAATCAATTCCAGCCTCAAATTCCTAAGGAAAACAGATTGGGCCAGAAAGAAAGTGGAGGATCTGTATCTAAGAACCATTCAGAAAGAAAAGTGATTGCTGGATTCCCTGAAGCTCACTTTACTCAAAAGCTGCATCAAATTTTCCAGGTACTTTTGATCAGTAGTGTCGAAATCATCCAACTGGTCACTATCCACATCAAGCACACACCACACTTTCCCATCATTTATTCCAGGAACTACAATTTCTGACTTGGAAGCCGAACTGCAGGCAATATGCCCAGGAAAGGCTTCTACATCGGGTACCAACTGGGATTTTTCCTCTTTCCAAGCAGTGCCGCAAACACCCTTTCCAAAAGCAATTCTTGTGCAGGCCAAAGGACCCTGAAAAGGACCTAAGACCAATTGATTTTCTTTGACCAAATAAAAGCCTACCCAAAAAAAACCAAACGCCTCTCTAAGTACCGCAGCAACATTTGCTAGGTTGGCATACAGATCTGTTTCTGAACTTATTAGGGCCTCAATTTGAGGGAGAATGGCCTCATACTTTTCTGCTTTCGTAGCGTTTTCGGGAAGATAAATGGATTCTGCCATAGACTTTTTTTACTTTTTCCAAATGGACAATTTATCCCCTTGGATCATTGTTTCTGAAATTAAATTTCCTTTCAATTGAGGTGCTGGGATTCCTGTGCCAAAAGATTCATTTCCTGTAAAAACCCTGGCCTCATCCCAAAGTTCCTTTTCCAATAATTTATTTAAGATCTGAGCACCACCTTCAACAATTACACTTTGAATCTTCCTTTGGTAAAGGTCTTCGAAAATTTCTTCTAGGTCAAAGCCCTCCTGGAGTTGTACTTTTTCCAGATTTTGTTCAACCTGAGCATGAATCTGATTGTAACAGAGTGTGGCCTGGCTTTTATCAAAAAGAAATAATCCGGGGTTTAATCTTAAATTTCTATCGATAACAATTCTTACAGGGTTTTTCCCTCCCCAGTCTCTTACATTGAGCTTTGGGTTATCATATTGGGCCGTAAGGGTACCTACCATGATGGCGTTTTCTTCTGAGCGCCACTTATGTACCAACTGCCTGCTGTATGGATTACTTATCCATTTGGAATCGTAATTTTCCCTGGCAATAAATCCATCCTTGGTCTTTGCCCACTTGAGGATGATATAGGGGCGTTTTTTTTCCATAAAGGTGAAAAAACGAACATTCTGCAAGCGAACTTGCTCTTCCAGTACGCCGGTTTCCACTTTTATTCCTGCATCTCTGAGGATTTGAATACCCTTTCCACCAACTAAGGGATTGCTGTCAACTGCTCCAATCACCACCTTTTTGAGTCTTTTTTCTACCAGTAGATTGGCACAGGGAGGCGTTTTACCCCAATGGGCACAGGGCTCTAAAGATACATAGGCCGTGGCTTCTTTTAAGCGTTCGGGATGGATGACATTTTGAATGGCATTGGGCTCTGCATGTGGGCCACCATATACTTGATGATAACCTTCCCCGATGATTTGCTCCTCATGAACGATTACACAACCCACCATGGGGTTTGGACTGACCTTCCCGCGGCCCAGTTCCGCCAGTTCGATGGCTCGAAGCATGAATTTTTCCTGCGGCTCCATTATTCCTCAATCAGTCTCAGGTTGATGGTCCCCAACTGGGTGATTTCTCTTATGTTCACGCTTACGCTGTCCAAGGTGTCAGGTAGGTAACTTTCATTAAAAGGTAAAATCAATACCCGGTGAAGTTTGTTTTCCTGCAGACCTCTAATTGAGAAGTTTCCAGAGGGAGCTTGAGATCCGGTGCTGCTTACCCATTCGCCATTTTCTTCAAAAGTAAAGATTCCTACCCTTTGGTTTGGGGGGCTTATTGTACCATTAGCACGTCCTTTATCCAAAGACATAAAAGGGCGGACAAAGGGGACCAATTCAACCCTTGGTTCCAGACCAGGCGTGACGATAAAAGAACGAAAGGGATCGAAGTCCAGGAAAATATCGTGTGAGATACCAGAGATTAAGGGAAAACTTACCTGGAAAATGGGGTTGGAGGCAGATTCGTTGTTTATCTGAATGGGAATTCTATTGTTGCCGACTGTCACAAAATTATCATCACCTAGCCTTAGTATTATTTCTGTAATGGCATTTGCCGGCATTTCTCCTCTTCCTATCAAAAATTGGGAATTGGCTGTAAGGGTGGCAATGTTGACTCTTTTATCCACCTGGGTATTTGGAAAAAAAACTGATTCTGTATTGTCCGTGCCTCTACTTCCAGTAGTCTTGATGTCAACACCCAAAATTTCCAGAAAAATATCATTGAATTCTCCTGGTGCACCAATGATAAAAACATTGACCAAACTATTATTTCTTTCTACTTCATCTGAGCAGGATAAAAAACAAAGGAAAAGGGTGAGTAGAAATAGTTTGGCTTTTTTCACACCCAAATGTAAGGCTATTGGAATAATTTTTCAAAAGAATTAAAAAACCCGGCCACTGACCGGGTTTTAATTTAAATATTAACCTTCATTCTCATCATTTTCTTCTTCCTCTTCATCGGGTTCTTCTTCAGAAGCCTCTTCTAAGGTGACAGGGTCAAGCTTGGTGGTTTGGCCGACGGTTAAGTTTATGCCTTCAAGCAAGAATTCCTCAAATCCTTCATTGTTTGGAACAAACCAAAAATCATAAGTTCCTCCTCTTAATCCTCTCAAGATAAATAAACCAGCCTCATCTGTAAATGTCCCCACGGTATCCTGATCCAAAATAGCAGAGACCCTTACAGGACCAGCTTCAAGCGGGAGTACAGTTCCTTCTACAGTAGCCAATTCTTCAGCGACAACACGTAATACAGGCTTCAGGATAAAAAGCCCCGAGTTACCGGCTCTAACAATTGATCGGGAAGCGTCAAAGTCAATCACCAGATCATAGGAAACACCTGCAGCTAAGGGTTTGTCCACTTTCAGTTTTAAACCACTCTGCTGTGCACTGGGTGTTTTCAGATCAATTTTTCTTCCATTTTGGATGATATAATTGTCGTCTCCAAGTAGCAGTCGGATTTGGGAAATGGCACCAGCAGGTACTTCAGTTTCTCCTAAGTGCTCAGAATTACCGCCTGTCAAAGCTAACAGATTGATTTTTTGTTCATTTTTTTCATAAGGAAGATTGATCCAGGCACTTTCATTGGATTCATCATTTCCTTTGGTGAGAATCTGAACGCCCAGTACCTCTATCCAGACCTCATCATATGCGGCAGGAGCATCTATCAAATATACATTTACCCGAGCATTCCCATCGCTGATTCTGTCTTCCCTGTTTTCCAAGTCACAAGAGGACAGCAAAAAGAGTAAGAAGGCTGCCAAGCTAAAGTTTCTAATAAAATATTTCATAGTTAATTGCGTTGGTTTAAATCCATTCAATCAAGCACAGTGCCAAAAAATGCCTTATCTTCTTTTTTTACCAATGATAGGAAAATAAACTGGTAGCTTTAGTATTTTTGGCCATGATGCATTGGAAAGATTTATTGACTGCCGGCAGATTTGATCCTACTCGGTTCCAAAAGGAAAATCAGGAAAGTATTAGAACAAGCTTTGAAAGAGATTACGACAGGATTATATTTTCGGCTCCTTTTAGGAATTTGCAGGACAAAACCCAGGTTTTTCCATTACCGGAACATCACTTTGTACATACACGGCTTACCCATAGCTTGGAAGTTTCCAGTGTAGGCAGATCCTTAGGAAAATCAGCGGGTGAATATTTGATCCATAAGTATCCTGATTTGGAACCGGCCAATGTTACAGCCAATGATATTGGCGCCATTGTAGCAGCGGCTGCCTTGACCCATGATATCGGGAATCCCCCCTTTGGTCATGCCGGGGAAGTGGCTATTTCTGATTTTTTTAAGTACCACCCTTACGGTTACATTTGGCAGCCCCATGTAAGCACACAGGAATGGTCCGATCTTTGTAATTTTGAAGGAAATGCACAGGGGTTCCGGATGTTGGTGTCCAATAAAAATGGTCTTTTATTGTCTTATGCTACCCTGGCAGCGTTTACCAAATATCCACGACCTTCTCTTATTTTTGAAAAAGATAAAAAAAGAAGAAGCCAAAAGAAATTTGGGTTTTTCATAGACCAGCAAAAGGACTTTGAACATTTAGCCAATGTGTTGGGCTTAACCAAAATCAACTCGGACGCTTGGATTCGACACCCTTTGGCTTTTTTGGTAGAGGCTGCTGATGATATTTGTTACAGCATCATTGATTTAGAAGATGGTTCTACTTTAGGTTTGGTAGGTATGGAGCAAACCATTTCCCTATTAGGTCAGATTTTGGGTGATAAATTTCAACCTGGAAAACTGGAAAAATATGGAAGTGATGCGCAAAAACTGGCCATTCTTCGGGCCATGGCCATTGGGCAATTGGTAGAGGAATGTGTGGAGGCTTTTAAAGACAAGGAAGAGGAAATGCTTTCGGGGACTTTTGATCAGGCCTTGACTGATATCATTCCCTCCGCCAAGGCTTTAGCAGAAATTGCTAACCTTTCCGTTGAAAAAATCTACCGATCAACTCCGGTTTTGGAAAAGGAGGCAGCAGGTTTTCAGGTATTGGAAGGATTATTGGAGGTTTTTTCAAAAGCCCTGAACCATAAATATTACCAGACAGAGTTATATTCAGGAAAAGACAAAAGTATCCTTCGTCTGTTACCTGAGGGATTTCCTCTGGAAGGTTGGGGAGAACAAGTCAACCCCTATCCACTATTACGTGCTTTGGTGGATTTCATTTCAGGTATGACAGATAAATATGCCCTTTCTTTGTATAGACGGGTCAAGGGAATTTCCCTTCCTGGGACTTGAAAATATCAAAGGTAGATTCTTCTTCCTTCCTCATTACTTATAAATGCAGCTTCAATGATTTCCAGCACCAAAATGGCTTCCTCCATTTTCACTTTCAGGCTGCTTTGGCCAAGTATGGCTTCGGCAATATTTTGGTAAAAATGCCTGTAATCACCTTTTTCAGTGGGGTAGGAGGTACTTACATTTTCTAAATGAAGGCTGCCCCATGCTTCCGCATTTTCAATTCCCCAGTTAGGACCTTCCGGCAATTCTCCCGCCTTAAAAGCCTTTTCCTGAACATCCAATCCATATTTAATAAAGCTTCCCTTTTCTCCCAGCACCAAAAATCTTGGCAAAGGCGCATTGACCATGACAGAGGCGGTTAATCTGGTTTTCAAGCCTTCATACATAAGCGTAATATCGAAAAAGTCGTCTGCAACGGCACCATTTCTTTGCTTTAGAATTTCAGCATATACCCAGATAGGTTTACCAAATAACATTACCGTCTGATCGATCAAGTGGGTGCCTAAGTCATAGGTGATGCCATTGCCAGGTACGTCCTTTTCCCTCCAGTTATCCACTAGTTGCGGTCTGAAGCGGTCAAAATGGGATTCAAAATGAACAATTCTTCCCAGGACACCCTCATGAAGCAACTTTTGAATTGTCCTAATGTCTCCATCCCAACGGCGATTTTGAAAAACAGATAGGATCAATCCTCTTTCACTGGCCAACTCTTGCAATAGCTTCGCCTCATAGGCATGTATGGTTACAGGCTTGTCTACCACGACATGCTTACCTGCTTCCAAGGCCATTTTGGCATAAGGGAAGTGGAACTCATTTGGGGTAACAATGACGATCAAATCAGCTGCATCGGCTTCCAGTAAGGCTTCCAGACTTTTGAAAACTGTCACTTGGGGATATTTTTCTTTTGACCTTTCCTGGTTTCTCTCTACTACAGCCACCAATTCGAGGTCTTCACAAACGGTAATCAATGGGGCATGCATTTTTTCTCCTACCGACCCAAAACCTACCAATGCTGTTCTGATTTTTTTCATCATTCCATCCTTAATTCAACATTCTTCATTATGACATTAATGCTGATGCCCTCCGGGCCCATGCACATGACCATGGTCGATTTCTTCCGGATCAGCCTCCCTAATAGAGACAATTTCTCCTTTGAAATAGAGGTCGAGCCCTGCTAATGGGGAGTTAAAGTCCATATGGACGCCTTTATAGTCAATTTTGATAATTTCACCCCGCAGTTGGTTGCCTTGGTCATCCTGCATGGGGATTACCTTTCCCACTTTCAAGAGGTCTTTTTGCTTCTTGCCATCTTCTTTGAAGTTGGACTTGGGTACGATTACACGTTTGCTTTCATCGTAGTCCCCATAAGCATTTTCATAATCAATAAATACCTCAAATCCTTCTCCTGCACTTTTTCCTAGAATGGCCTCCTCCAATTTTGGTAAAACATTCCCTGTTCCGAATAGGAAGTAAAAGGGCTTTTCCTTGGTAACACTTTCAAAAAAGGTTTTTCCAGTTTCACCATCATCAACCTCAAGTTCATAAGACAGTGCGACAACTTTATTTTTTTCTACAATCATTTGTGAGAGGCATTAATTGAATAAACTTTGATCATTTAACAATCAAAGATAACTTTTTCCAAAATAATCAGGATTAAATTGCCCGCTTATTACCGGCCAATAATCTAAACCTTTGTTCTCCGATTGAAATATAAGACTGCAGCAAAGCTAGCACCTAATGCATTGAGTTTTGTTTTTTGCTCATTTTGATTGATTCTGGCCCAGCCGTATCCTATTTTTGTCTCTAAGGCTACACATTGATTTAAAAAATTAGCCATGCCAAACTGAAACTCTGTAAGGGAAGTGCTGCTGTTTGATTTAGAATTAGAAATTGAACCGTGTACGTTGCTGTGATATGTCGTCCAGTTTCTGCCAAAACCGGTCAGAAATTGAGGGAAGATGTAGGTATTCTGTGAAATAGGAATCATATACCTTGCCATGGGTCCGATATGGCCGGTCAGACTTCTGTTTTTGTAATTCATATCCATACCCCAAGAATCTTTGTTTTCTGATTTATAACCTGAAAAATTTAAATTGGTAAAATAACCCAAGCCTATCCTATTGCTTACCATAAATAAGTGAAAGAGGGAAAGGTCAGCATCGTAAGAGCTCGTTTTATAAGCGCCTTCATTCTGGGGATAGCTTTTGACGAATACAGATTGAACGCCAAATAATTGACCGCCCTTTTCAACTTGGGCAAAAGATGATGTTGAAATCATGGTGATAGCAGCAATGAAATAAAAGATTTTTTTCATAAATGAGGTCTTTAGTTTTTTGGGCCAATAACCATATAAAAATTGAATAAAAAAATAGGTGATAAACTTTTAGGTGAAATTATTTTTCATCGATAAAAATTACGTTCTATATGAACCATTTTTCCTAAATTGTCCCAGTGCTACAATATTGAAATGACAAAAACCATCCCACTCTACCCAACCTCCATCAAGTTACAAATCAATCTTGAAAACATGCCATTCCCTATCTACAGGAAGGTAGTAATACCAGCTGATATCACTATGAGTGAACTACACCTGATCATTCAAGTGGCTATGGGCTGGGAAGATTGCCATCTGTTTCAGTTTAGTGACAAAAAAGAGCGGCCTAAGATAACTGCCCAAAGGGAAATGGAAGGAGATGATTTTTGGGGAAGTCCTCACGGAGATACCTATGATGCGGATGAATTGTTCCTTTTGGAATTTCTGGAACATACTGATGGGAAAACCTTCTGGTACTGGTATGATTTTGGGGATGATTGGTGGCATAAGATTTCCATTCAAAAAGTAACCCAGAAGGATTTAGATGAATTTGTAGGTGAAACGCCTGTATGTACCGAGGCAACAGGGCTCTGTCCGCCGGAAGACAGCGGAGGTCCTTGGGGCTTTGCTAACTTGGTAGAGGCCATCAATGAGCCCAAGCATCCTGAGTATAAAAACTACCGGGAATGGTTGGGGATTAAGGGGAAGAAAAAAATAGATTTCGAGAAGGTGGATATTGATGCCATCAATGACAATTTGGATTTACTTTGGAATGCCTGGATTGATGAAGAGGGGGGATGAGTAGGGTATTGTGGTAAAATCAGCATTAGACGGGGTCTTAAATTAGGTAAATTTTCCAATTTAGAGTTTTTTGACCCCGTGATTTAGCGTCAGACCTGTCAGGTTTTCCAAAACCTGACAAGACTCTTCATTATTCCTGGTCGTTCTATCAGGCATTTTTATTAAATTCACTCTTCACCTTTTTCTTTAATTAGAATGGCCTCATTCCCAACCAAATCCCGCCTCGCCCATATCGTCTTTGAACATGATGATAAAGCATCAAAGAATTTTGATTTGCTGATTTTGGGGCTGATACTGGGAAGCCTAGTGGTGGTTATTCTGGACTCTGAACCCCGTCTCTATGAGCTGTATCACAGGGAATTTTTGATTTTGGAGTGGGTTTTTACAGGGCTATTTACTGTTGAGTATGCCTTAAGAATTTGGTTGAGTAAAAGAAAATGGGGATATATCTTCAGTTTTTATGGTTTGGTCGATTTGCTGGCCATTCTTCCAACTTTTCTGAGTTTGTTTTTTGCAGGAACGCAATTTTTGGTAGTTATAAGGGCATTGAGGCTCCTCCGGGTAGTGCGGATTCTGAAGTTAGGCAGGTACTTAAGGGAGGCAGAGACACTAAAAACCGCGATGCGAAATAGCAAAACCAAAATCCAATTATTTTTAGGAACAGTACTGACAATTGTGTTGATCGCAGGTACCTTAATGTTTATTATAGAAGGGCCAGAAAATGGATTTAACAGTATAGGGATATCTATGTACTGGGCCATCGTAACGCTAACAACTGTAGGCTATGGCGACATCACACCTTTGACTCCCTATGGGAAATTTATTTCCTCAGTGATCATGTTACTCGGTTATGCCATCATAGCCGTACCCACCGGAATTGTTACTTCTGAATTGACTGCTGTCAAGTCCATTTCTTCCCCAAGACAACAGGATAAATCCTGCAAAACCTGTAAAGCACGGAATTTGGACAGTGATGCCAACTATTGTAAATATTGTGGGGAGCAGCTTTAAGAGGCTTTCTAAAAAAAGATCAAAACCTTTCTCATCATAATTTAATTACTAAAAAAAAAGGCCAATTGGCCTTTTTTAAGAATTACTTGAAGACGGTTTTTCTTCCCCCTCAATAAACTGTTTCTGGATTTCGTCCACTTCTTCAGTTTTTGCATCCGTAAGCTTTTCATCAAAAAACCTGCCCTGAAAAATCAATATAATAGCAACACCTACAAAAATAGCAGCATCAGCTACATTGAAAATGGGCCATAAGGCTGTATAACTTCCACCCCAAACCGGTATCCAATCAGGCAGATACCCTTCCCAAATATCGATATAAAACATGTCGATTACCTGACCATGAAACCATGGACTTGGGGCATTGTAAGGCGCATTGTTCAACCAAACACCATAAAAAATACTGTCAATCAGATTGCCTATCGCTCCACCAAGAATCATAGAAATACAAATGATGTATCCCGTATGCATTTTCTGCTTGATGATGTGGTACAAATAGTAGCCAATACCAAACATGGCCACTAATCGGAAGGTGGTCAAAATCAATTTCCCATACTCCGTACCCAACTGCATGCCAAATGCCATGCCTGGATTGGTGGTATAATGCAATTTGAACCATTCGCCAAATACCTTGATCTGACCGGGAGTACCAAAGTCCATTTGATAATGGACCAACATTTTTACAGCTTGATCCAAAATGATTACCAAAAAGGCAATGCCGAAGTATTTCAAATATTTCATGAATATCTTTTCAAAGTCACAGATTTAAGGAATTTTTAAAACAATTCCCCTTCTTTGATTGTATTTTTTTAAGATCTAGGCTTTTTCAATTTTTACTTTCAATTCAAAATCGTCCATGTCCAGTAGGGTAGCATCTTCTAAAGCGCCATTTTGTTCCAACGAAAGCGCTTGGGTTTCTGTTTGAATATAGCCTGCAAAATTTGTCAATGCTGCATCTACCAAGGCATCATGTTTGGCTACTTTGATGTGGATTTTATCCTGCACTTCTAGCCCCATGTCTTTTCTAAGATTTTGAATCCTGTTTACGAGGTCTCTGGCAATGCCCTCCTGTTTCAATTCCTCTGTAAGGGTAATGTCCAAAGCTACGGTCAATCCTTGATCAGAGGCCACTGACCAACCTGGGATGTCCTGAGAACTGATCAGTACTTCCTCAAGAAGAATTTCCATGGTCTCTCCTTCTACATCAATGGCAATGCTGCCCTCTCTTTCAATAACAGCAATTTCTTCTTGTCCCCAGGTTTTAATTGCCGCCACTACAAACCGCATTTTTGGCCCCAATTTCTTTCCTAAGACAGGCAAATTAGGTTTAACATCCTTTACCAAAACCCCTGAGGTATCATCTATGTATTCAATTTCTTTGATATTGACTTCGGACTTGATCAACTCTTCCACATGCTGCAATTGCTTCCTGGTCTTTTCATTCAATACTGGAACCATAATCCGCTGAAGAGGCTGTCTTACCTTGATACCGATTTTTGGGTTCTTCCTTAAAGAATGCACCAATGAAGAAGCTCTTTGCGCCAAATCCATGCTCTCCTCCAGGTCTTTGTTGATTAGGGAATTATCAGCAGAGATCCAGTCCGTCAGGTGAACGGATTCAGCGGCATTCCCGGTTGCAGTGGTCAGGTTTCTATATAACCAATCCGCATAGAAAGGAGCAAATGAAGACATCAATTGGGTAAGGCTCAGCAGACATTCGTATAAGGTTTCGTATGCCGCCTGCTTGTCCCCATTCATTTCTCCTCTCCAGAATCTCTTTCTCGCAAGTCGAACGTACCAGTTGGACAACTGGTCTACCGTAAAATTCATGATTGCCCTTGTAGCTCGGGTAGCATCATAGTTATCCATGGCTGCTTCCACCTCAGTAATCAGGGATTGTAACTTTGAAATGATCCATTGATCCAATTCCGCTCTTTGCGCTACAGGAACTGCTTTTTCTTTCGCATAGACAAATTCATCCAGATTGGCGTAAAGGGCGAAGAAGTTGTAGGTATTCTGCAAAGTACCAAAGAACCTTCTCTGTACTTCAGCTACGCCTTCCAGATTGAATTTCAAGTTGTCCCAAGGATTGGCATTGCTGAGCATGTACCACCTAAGTGCATCTGGGCCGTACTCTTTTAGAGTTTTAAAAGGATCGATGGCGTTGCCCAATCGTTTGGACATTTTATTGCCATTTTTATCCAAAACAAGACCATTGGCAATGACGTTTTTGAAAGCAACTGAATCGAAAAGCATTCCCGCAATGGCATGCAGCGTAAAGAACCAGCCTCTGGTTTGGTCTACTCCTTCTGCGATATAGTCTGCAGGATAATTGGCTTTAAATATGTCTTCGTTTTCAAATGGGTAATGCCACTGGGCATAGGGCATAGCACCGGAGTCAAACCAGACATCAATCAGGTCTGTTTCTCTGAACATTTTCTCCCCTTTGGAAGAAACTAAGACCACATCATCCACGTAGGGGCGGTGTAAATCCATTTCTTTTCCTTCCCATGGAGATTTTTTCATAAAACCTTGGGCAATGGATTTCTGGATTTCTTCCTGAAGTTCTGCTACTGACCCGATACATTTTTCCTCTGTTCCATCTTCAGTTCTCCAAATAGGTAGGGGGGTGCCCCAAAACCTGGACCGGCTGAGGTTCCAGTCCACCAGGTTTTCCAGCCAGTTGCCAAATCTCCCGGTACCGGTTGCCTCAGGCTTCCAATTGATCGTCTTGTTCAAGGCAACCAATTTGTCTTTATAAGCGGTGGTCTTGATAAACCAGCTTTCCAAAGGATAGTAAAGAATGGGTTTGTCTGTTCTCCAGCAATGCGGATAACTGTGCTCGTATTTTTCGACCTTGAAGGCCTTGTTTTCATTCTTAAGGATGATGGAGATGATGATGTCGGTGTTTTTAAAATCCGATGCATTTTCATCATCATTGGTATAATTCTTCACGAAGAAATCATCCGGGCCAAACACCTTATGGGCAGTGATTTGATGTTCCTTCATTTTTGCAGCCAGATATTCTCCTACGACTGCGATGAATTTTCCCTGCTTGTCTACTACCGGAATGTCATTGTCCTGTTCATCTTTGATGAAGATCCCTGGAACATTGTTCTGTACCAAAGTCCTAAAGTCGTCTGCACCAAAAGCTTTTGCCAAATGGACAATACCTGTACCATCTTCGGTGGTCACATAATCTCCTGCGACTACAGTGAAGGCAGGGTGGGGAAGTGTTAGGGCCTGAATAGGGAATAGTTGCTCATATTCCCATCCAAGCATTTCTTTGCCCTTGAACACCTCTACTATTTGGTATGGAATCAGCTTGTCGCCGGCTTTGTAATCCTCAAGTGCAATCTCTTTGGCTTTAGGATTGAAATAGGCGTTCATCCTAGCTTTTGCCAGGATGGCAATCATAGGTTCGTGGGTATAAGGGTTGAAAGTCTTGACTTTCACATAATCCAGGTTTTCTCCTATCGCAAGGGCAGAGTTGGAAGGCAGCGTCCAAGGGGTAGTGGTCCAAGCGAGGATGTAGGTGTTTTTCTGCCCTTTCAACTTAAACTGAGCAGTAATGGAGGTGTCTTTGACGTCCCTGTAACATCCGGGTTGGTTCAGCTCATGGGAACTCAATCCTGTTCCTGCCGCAGGTGAATAAGGCTGTATGGTGTACCCTTTGTAAAGTAGCCCTTTTTCATAAAGCCTTTTCAAAAGGTACCAAAGAGATTCTATGTATTTGGCATCAAATGTGATATAAGGATCGTCCAAATCGACCCAATAGCCGATTTTTTCAGTCAGGTCATCCCACTCGTCTTTGAAGCGCATGACCGTTTCCTGGCATTTCTTATTATATTCCTCGACGGTGATTTTTTTTCCGATATCCTCTTTGGTAATGCCCAATTCTTTCTCCACTTGAAGCTCTACCGGAAGACCATGCGTATCCCAACCACCTTTACGCTTCACTTGGAAGCCTTTCAAGGTTTTGTATCTACAAAAAATATCCTTCAGGGTACGAGCCATCACATGGTGGATCCCAGGAGTACCATTGGCAGAAGGTGGTCCCTCAAAAAAGGTGAAGGTTTCCTTCCCATCTCTGTTGCTTACGGATTTGTTGAAAATATCATTGGATTTCCAATAAGAAAGGATGCTTTCTCCTATTTCTGGATAATCTACTTGTTTGAACTCCTGGTATTTTTTCACGGTACCCCTTACGATTTATCTTATTAATATTACCTGATAAAGGTGATAATGCTTTTGATTTTCAGTATTTTAGATCAATATCCAACTGTCTTGGCTTACTACTTAAAAGCCCTTTTGATGAATAAGGCGCAAAGTTAAGATATTTTGAGGAATAGGCAGATTTTGAGGGGTATAAAAGTGCAGGCAATGAGGACTAGGCTATTGAAAAAATACGTACCTTGAATGGTTATGAAATAATGATTTATGAAAAAATCCATATTGAACCCTGAGGAACTTCAGAAAATCTACTCCCGGATAGATCAATTGCAGTCAACAAGCCAGGCAAAATGGGGGAAGATGAATGTATCGGAAATGATGGCTCATTGTAACTTGGCCAATCAATCCATCATGAATGCTCCTCCTGCTGTTACTGCCCCTACTTTTAAGCAGCGTTTGGGCAAGATTTACTTCTTTTACCTGAAAAAAGAGTTTCCAAAATTTGCCAAAGGACCTAAAAGGTTTGATATGCAGGGCAAGGTCGATGAGAAAACCTTCGGGGAAGAAAAATCAAAGATGCAGTATATTCTCAAGAAGTTTGAAAAAATAGAGGGCAATATGCAGGGAATGCATCCAAGATTTGGTCCATTGAATCATCAGGAGTGGGGGATTTTTGTATGGAAACATATGGACCATCACCTGCGTCAATTTGGGGTTTAAATTTATTGTTTGTCAAGAATTTTAAGTCTTTGCGACTTAGTACTTTATTCTCCCAAGCCTGATTTGAAGTCAGTATTTTTATAGAGTTGGTCTGGTCTTTGTTTTACACCAGGCTCAACCAACTATTTAACATTATGAAAAAGTTACTTGTAATTTCAACAGTACTGTTTTTTGCAACTGTGTATCAAGCCAATGCACAGATTGCTGCCGGGATTTATCGTTTGAGTTCTGCCACCTTTGCGTCAATCGGTACAGATCCTGACAATAAAATGTTTGGTGAAGCCAGGGTTTCCACTGGAGGTAGAGTTGGGATAGAAGGTACCTTTGGATACAATTTTGTCCAAAGTGATGAGGTCAATTTTTACAGTGGATTTCATTTAGGTACAGAGGGAAACAGAGATGGTTTCTACCTCGGCGTGCCATTAGGTTTATTGGTTAAGCCTTTTAATGCCAAAAATTTCGGCTTTACAATGGAAGCCAGCCCCATTTTCCCCACCGAAAGAGGAAATTTCTTCCGTGCCGGGTTGGGACTTAAATATACTTTTAGGTAGTTAAAATACCCTCCAAGGGTTTGGAACCCTTGGAGGGTTTATTTAAAATTTTTAAATTTAGTTTAGCTTTTTAAGATATGGCAAAACCAAAAACAACTTTTGAGGCAGAGCGCTTTTATCATATTTGGACACATGCAAATGGGTTTGAAAATTTGTTTAATGAATCTAAAAATTACTATTTTTTTCTTGATCGATATAGGACTTATCTTTCTGATTTGGTAGATACATATGCTTATTGTCTGATGCCCAATCACCTTCACTTAATGATAAAAACAAAAGATGAAAAATTGACACTCAATTTTTATAAAAATAATGCAGAGTCAACAAAAAGTGATTTTAACTTTTCAAATACGATAAGTAACCAGTTCTCAAAGCTATTCAATTCTTATACTCAAAGCTTTAATAAACTATATCAGAGAAAAGGCAGCTTATTTATTCCCAATTTTAATAGAAAAGCGATCACTACTGATGCTTATTTTATTTGGTTGGTGTTGTATATCCATAAGAATCCGGTCCACCATGGTTTTTGTCAGCATCTGGAACAATGGAAATTTTCTTCATATAGAACATTTTTAGAACAGGGAGCAACAAAAATAAAAAGAGGCGATGTATTGGATTGGTTTGGAGGAAGATCCGAGTTTATCAAATTCCATGAGCTAAATTTAAGCCAAGAAATAATTAATAACTTAGAATGATTGTCAACCCTCCAAGGGTTTAGAACCCTTGGAGGGTATTATTCAGCTCAATCCAAAAACCTCCAGCTACTTTTAAAGTCTTTAGGGATATCTCCTTTCATCCTTGCCCTGAGCAGTTCTATTGGGGTATAGTTTTGGGTGATGAAATAATCGTGGAATTCTTTTTCGGTCATTTGTCCACCTTCTACCATTTCCTGTCTCAGGCCATATACCTGCAAGCCGCCTATCATATAGGCCAATTGGTACAATGGACCATATCGGCCTTCAAAGGATCTCCTCACTTCAGCTTCTGCATTGGCACGTTCATGGCCCACAGCATCCACCAAATAATCAATGCACTGTTGGGGAGTCCATTTGCCCAAATGGTAATTGAGCGAAAAAACGATTCTTGCAGCCCTGTGCATTCTCCAAAAAAGCATGCCGATTCTGTCTTCTGCATTTCTTGGAAAATTTTTATCCCATAAGTTGAATTCCCAATACAAGGTCCAGCCCTCTACCCAAAACGGGGTGTTGAAAACCCGGCGGTGGGGGAAATGCCTCTGATTCATGAATTGTTGTAAGTGGTGTCCAGGAATCAGTTCATGTTGTACAGTTGCCCTTGAAAAATGGGGGTTATTCCCTCGCATGCTCATCATTTTTTCTTCATGGGTCATGGTGGAGGTTGGGTAAGAAATAATAATGGTTTCACCTCCTAGGAAGAATGGGCTTACTTTTTGTCTTTCAGCGGACATCATGGTGGTTCGCCATGTTTCTTTAGCCATATCAGGGATGGTCAGGAGGTCTCTTGATTCTAAGAACTCAATGGCTTCTTCGGCCATTTCTGCCACCATTTGAGGCCATTCACCTGCAGGGACATAAGTATTTTTAACATGTTCCAGGGCAGCTTTCCAATCTTTTCCATATCCCAATTCTTCCGATGCCTTGATCATTTCTGCTTCGCACCAGGCATATTGTTTTTCTCCTTCTTTGAGTAATTCTTTGGCAGTATAAGGAATCATGTTGTAGGCCAGTTCTTTCTCAATGGCCAATTTTCCAACAGGTTTACCAATAATTCCTGAGCCATCATCCTTCACTACTGTATTCTCAAAATGGTCCTTTAAGAATGCGGCATAAGCTTTAAGCACCTCATTCATGCTTTCCTTCGGCTTTTTCATCCACCAGGTAAAGTCAGGATCGTAGTCATAATAAAAGTTATAGGCTTCCTCTGTACTTTTTCTCAGGGCTTCAACTGTCTCAGCAGCCAACTCTGCTTTTTGCCATGAATCAAAGGGTTTAGACTTTTTCATGGCTTCCCATTTTGCTTTGATGGCTTTTTCTGTTAGGGAAAAGGTGGCGGCCAATTCTTGGGATTGAGGTTTCACCGCCATGCGCCTGACCTGATAGAATTTTTCCAAATTATCCTTAAAATCTACTACATGGCTGACCTGCTTGAAGTCTTCATAGGCTAGCCCATGAAAGAATAGCTCTTTTTCCAAATGGTTTTTAAAAAGCTGCCAGTCCATCTTCCCATCAAGGGAATAAGCATCATACGGCATTTTATTTAGGGCGTCTAGCCAATCATTGTAAAGCTTGGTGAATCTCAGGAATGACTCCTCTGAAAGCGGATTATTGTACTTTCGGGCCAAAGCGCCCCGGTCGGCTTGGTAGCTGCTGATAGCGGGGTATAATTCAGTTGCCAGTGAACTCCCGATAATTAAAAGGCCTAGTAGAAAGGTAAGTATACTTTTTTTCATAATGGATACGATTTGAAGATGCTTAGGTGGATATAAAGTAGAAATAGAATCCCTTTCATATTTCAAAAAGTAATTTCCGTTATTCATGGGCAAAAAACCAATACCCTGTTGACCAATGGTTTGTTGATGTTGATGGGTGGTGAGCAGGGGAGCTTTTGCTCCCCTTGAAAATGTGGTATTATTTTAATGAGATCGTGTAAGTAATGGAAGGGACGGACCTAGGGATATTCCCGGCATATTTTGGAATATTAGTCGGCTGAGGTTTGAAGCTTAATTCAAATGCCCTTTTTTTATTATTGCTGGCACTTATAAATAGCGGTATGCTGCCTATGGTTGCCAAGCCTCCAACAACCATCATCCCGGTTGCGAAACCAGTATTTGGTTCTTCGCAGCTTACAAGTCCAATACAATTAGCCACAGAGCCTACCCCCTCAGTAAATAAAATAGTGGCACCTACAGTACCCAGGACAATCCCTCCTCCCAGCAAAGTGAATGCGGCAGTTTTCTGCCTGCGGCTTTTATCCAGGTAGTCCTGACGACTCATTTCCTGAGAGAAGCCTTGAAAGGAGATCAGCAACATGATAATGGACAGAATCAATGATATAGATTTAATTTTTTTCATGGTGATTGGATTTAAAGGGGGATTTTCAATGAAATAGATGGAACCGATCTTGGTAGGTTGACGGCATACTTTGGGACATAGATAGGTTCATTGCTTAAGCCCATCCGAGCAGCTTTCTTACTATTTTTGTTAGAGCTAATAAACAATGGGATACTTGCAATGCCTGTCCAAAATCCTGCAGTATATAAAACCAAAACATCAGTATATCCATCTTGAAAGTTATAAAGATAAATGCCTGTTCCTATCATGGCAGCGCTGCTTCCTAGGAGGATAAAAGCTGTTGTCTTTTGTCTTCTGCTTTTATCCAGATAATCCTGTTTGCTCATTTCCTGAGAGAAGCCTTGAAAGGAGATCAGCAACATGATAATGGACAGAATCAATGATATAGATTTAATTTTTTTCATGGTGATTGGATTTAAAGGGGGATTTTGAAAGAAATAGAAGGGACCGACCTTGGTAGATTGCCAGCATGATATGGAATATGGATGGGTTCATTGCTGAAACTCATCTGAGCAGCTCTTTTGGCATTTTTTCCCGAACTTATAAATACAGGTATACTTCCAAGTGCTGACACAACGCCCACTATTGCCAATGTTTCTCCTATTCCTGTGGAATTGTCTTTGCTATTTGAGGTGCCCCACGATAAATATTCCACTTCCGACATCGCTATACCTGCTCCTATTCCGATCAATGCTACTCCACCACCTAACATTATCCAGGCACTGGTTTTTTGCCACTTGCTTTTATCCAAATAGTCCTGTTTGCTCATTTCCTGAGCATGGGCAGCTAATAAGTTGCCGAATAGCATGGCTGTAATCAAAACAGCTGAAATTATTTTGATTTTCATGGTTTTGAAGGGTTATGTTGGATTGCCTGTGTTGCAAAAGAAAAATTAGGCTATTAATGCTGAAAAAGAACTGCTTAAATACATGTTAGTAAGTGATTTACGTCATATTTTGGTGTTTCGTAACTTGGGTAAGTCTTCCTCTAATACCTTTAATGATTTACCTTAATTTTCTATAAATTCCCCGTTGAACAGTGGTGTGTAAATAGAAGCTGATTAAATTCTTTAAGGCCATTGGGATATTTATTTAATATGTCAACGATTGTCATTTATGGCATCAAATTAATTGAAGAAAAAACCATATTTTTATCCCTGCAGATTTAAAATTATTTTTTAAATCTGCAGGGATAATTCAAGGATTAAATAATATCGGGTTTGATTTTTTGGTTTTCAAATCCCTATATAGTCGCTATATCATCTTTGACCTATACTCCTTTGGGGTTTCGCCCTGAACTTTTTTAAATGTCCTGTTGAAATAAGAAAGATTTTCAAAACCGCTTTGATAGGCAATCTGCGAAATTGACCATTCACTTTCTTGCAAGAGTTGACAGGCTTGGTGAATCCTTACCTGTGTCAAAAATTCCGTAAATGTCTTTCCCGTTCTTTCTTTGAAAAACCTGCAAAATGCTTCTTTGCTCAAGCTGGCTACATCTGCCACTTCACTTAAACTGATTTGGTTTTGGCTTTGGGAAAGGATAAATGACATCACCTTTCCCATACGCTTACCTTCGGATTCTGTAAAATCTTTATGGGGAATGAGCCTGTTTAAAGCGGTGAGTTCCTGTGATTCTTGTAGGACATTCAAAATTTCCAAAGCCGCAAGTATTTTTTTTAACCCCTTTAATCCGGGATAATTCATCAGGTTGTTTTTGAGGTTGTTTTTGGTGCTCCCCTGTATAGCAAAACAGCCCTTTGTCTGTTGTAGCCACTGGTTCAGACCAGCAAATTCTTCCACCTCCATGAGGCTTTTTCCCAAGGCTTCGAAATCAAAAAACAAGGTATGTCCCAATGACTGCTTGTCTTCATGAGGATCAAAGTACTCTGCATCTGAACGGAACACGTGCGGCATATTGGCTGAAAACAAAAACATGTCACCAGGCTCAAACCGCCCTAGGTAGTCCCCTACCATCAGCTGCCCTTTCCCCTCGATGATGAAGGTGAGCTGCCATTGAGGATGCTGGTGTAGCTTGTCATAAAAATGTTTACCCGCATCCACCTGGAATCGGACAAATTCTTTATTGGGTTTAGGGATTTGGAATGAGATGATTTTTTTCATGAGGTAGTAGAAAAAGGCAACATACAGGATTCAATATGTAGGAAAGAAAATGAAAAGCAAGTGTTAGAATCTTTTTCCAGAACCATATAGCCTTAATTTTCCATCAACCTAAATTATTTTGTAAATTTAGGTATGCCAAGGGAGGATAAAAATATTGTCAAAGAACCAGACCTTTCTTATGGAGGTTTGTACAGTTATGCTGATTACTTAGAATGGAATTTGGAGGAAACGTTGGAATTGATCAAAGGCAAAGTTTTCAAGAAAACAGCAGCTCCAAATAGATTGCATCAACGGCTCTCTCTGCACATTGCTTCAGAGTTTTACCAATTTTTAAAAGGCAAAACATGTAAAGTTTACGAAGCACCCTTTGACGTACGTTTTCCGCATAAATCTTTAAGAAATGAAGATATCCACACTGTTGTCCAACCGGATATTTGCGTGATTTGTGACCCGGAAAAGCTAGATGTTGCAGGTTGTTTGGGAGCCCCTGATTTGATTGTTGAAATTTTATCTCCTGGTAATAATCAAAAAGAATTACAGATTAAATACGCACTCTACGAGGAATCAGGTGTAAAAGAGTATTGGATTGTTTATCCTGTTGAGCAATCTCTGATTATCCACTTGCTGGTTAATGGCAAATACAAGCCCAGCAGGCCATTTACGGTAGGGGATGTAGTTGGTTCTTCCTGTGTGGAAGGTTTTCAAATGAACCTTTCTGAACTTTTTCAAGAATAAAAAACCGGGTGCTTTGGAGTAAGTGGAAGAAATCTCAAGTTGGTAGCATCAATAACACCTAAGGGTTTGAAGGATAAACTTTTGATATCATATTGTTTTTTTGTAATTCCTATTTCTGATAAAAATATCAATATTATACCATTAAGGACTAAGCCAGTATGGAAAACATTGTTGAATAGGGCTTAATTTTGAAAAATAAAACTAATTATAAATTCTATGAACTGGCAAGGCGTATTTCCGGCAGTAACGACCAAGTTTCACCAAGACGGTAGCTTGGATATGGACATGTTTTTCAAAAACCTGGATGCCCAACTGGATGCAGGGGTGCATGGGATAATTCTTGGGGGTACATTGGGAGAATCCTCGGTATTGTCTTTGGAAGAAAAAATCCAATTGACAACCGAAACCGTCAAATATATCAATGGCAAAGTTCCTGTAATCCTCAATATCGCCGAAGGTGCTACCAAAGATGCCATTTTCTGGGCAGAAAAGGCGAAGGAAATGGGTGCTTCCGGATTGATGCTTTTGCCTCCCATGCGCTACGCCGCAGACCATAGAGAAGTTGTCTCCTATTTCAAAGCTGTCGCCAATAGCACAGACCTACCCATCATGATCTACAATAATCCTGTGGACTACAAGACCTTGGTTACGATAGCCATGTTTGAGGAGTTGGCAGATTGCGCTAATATTCAGGCCATCAAAGAATCCACCAGGGATATTTCCAATGTGACCAGGATGAGGAACCGATTCGGTGACCGGTTTAAAATTCTTTGTGGCGTAGATACACTTGCTATGGAGGAACTCGTCATGGGGGCTGATGGTTGGGTAGCCGGTTTGGTTTGTGCTTTCCCTAAAGAAACTGTAGCGGTTTATGAATTGGTGAAAGCAGGAAAGTATGATGAGGCCTTGGCCATCTATCGTTGGTTTTTGCCGCTATTAGAGTTGGACATTCATCCAAAATTGGTGCAGTACATCAAGCTGGCTGAACAAATGGCAGGTATTGGAACGGAATGGGTGAGAGCGCCGCGTCTGACATTAGTAGGAGAAGAGCGGGTCAAGGTTGAAAATATTATCAAAAGAGGCTTGGAACATAGGCCTGTGGTTTGAAAAGATAGAATCGAGAAATTGAGCCGAGAGACTATACCTCATTCTATGCCCTTAAACGACCGTAAAACTGTAGTTGTTAGCTCCGGGACATTTGGAGCCCCATGTTTCTGGTAGTCTTTTGAAGAATTGGTCCTACCACTCAATATTTGGCTATTGTCTTCGATTTGCAGCCTATTTCAATTATATTTCTATCCTATTTCAACTTTATTTCTAATTAACTGACAAAAAGATACCATGAACCTAGATGCAATTTTCCAGTCTGCCCAAGAAGCTTTTTTACATTACAAAAATGTCCCAGGAAAAGAAAAGGCTGCTTTTTTGAGAAAGATAGCCGATGGACTGGAAGCGGAAAGACATAGCCTAATTCCTATGGCATCTGAAGAATCCAACTTACCTGAAGGCAGGATAACGGGGGAATTGGGGAGAACAGTAGGACAGATCAGGCTTTTTGCTAATTTGGTAGAGGAAGGAAGTTGGGTTGAGGCGGTGATAGATCATGCAGATCCTGAAAGGTCACCAGCTCCCAAGCCGGATATCCGTCGTTTTTTAACCGCATTGGGACCTGTAGTGGTTTTTGGAGCCAGTAATTTTCCTTTGGCCTTTTCTACTGGAGGAGGTGATACCATTTCTGCTTTGGCGGCAGGTTGCCCCGTGATTTATAAAGCCCATCCTGCCCATCCGGAAACTTCCAAGTTAGTGGGGCAGGTAATCCATAAAGCCGTGATTGATTCAAGTTTGCCCATTGGGGTATTTACCCATGTAGAAGGCGGTATTGAAGTTGGGCAGGCTTTGGCAAAGCATCCAATTACCAAAGCTGTAGCCTTTACGGGCTCTTTTGCAGGAGGAAAAGCCTTGTTTGACGCCGCCAGCCAGAGAAAGGAACCCATTCCTGTTTTTGCTGAAATGGGATCTGTAAACCCTATTATAGCACTCAAAGAAAAGTTGGGCAATAACCTGGAAGCCCTTGCCAAACAGTTTGTAGCCTCCCTGACCCTTGGTGCGGGACAGTTTTGTACCAACCCGGGTTTGATCATGGTACCTGCCATACATGCAGAAGACTTTGCAAAAGCTGTCAAGAGAGAATTGGAGCAGATTGCAGCGGCCCCCATGTTGCATGAAGGCATTGCAGAAGCATATTACAATGCTTTGGCCATACTTCAGGAAAGGAAGGAGTTGGATTGGGTGCAGGTGGCAGCTGCCAAAGACCTGATCAAAGCCTATCCTGCTTTGGCAAAAATCAAAGCTTCAGATTGGCTGGAAGACGAACATTTCCAACAGGAAGTATTTGGTTCTTTTGCTTTGATGGTGGTCTATGAACACTTCAATGAATTGTATGCCATTGCCCAGCGCTTGCATGGACAGTTGACTATTACACTTTGGGGAGAAGAAGAGGAATTGGCCAAAAAGGTGGACCTGATCAACCAACTGGAAGAAAAGTGCGGCAGGTTATTGTTCAAAGGAGTCCCTACAGGCGTGGAGGTGGGTTATGCCATGCAGCATGGGGGGCCTTATCCATCTACTACGGATAGCCGCTTTACTTCTGTGGGCGTATATGCTATCAAGCGCTTTGCCAGGCCGATAGCCTTTCAGGATATACCCCATGAACTGCTTCCTGATGCTTTAAGAGAAGAAAATCCTTTGGGTATTTGGAGAATGGTGGATGGGGATTTCAAAAGGTAATTCATATTGGAAATATAACCAAGGGTGAAATATTGTAGAAATATGCTGTTAGCGAAATAAATAGAAATAAGCTTCGAGAAATATTTCGAGAGGATTTTCAAGGAAGTTGATTTAGCCATTGGAGAATTGGTTGGACAGTGCCGCAGAGGGTAATAATGTGTCAATTTATTTCCTCCATATACGTTCATGTAATTTCAATGGCAAATAAAAAAAATGTGTATATTTGATCAAAACGTACACATTATGAGAACGAATATAGAAATAGATGAGGCTTTATTGGCTGAAGCCATGAAGGTTACTGGAATAAAAACCAAAAAAGCGACGGTTGAAGAAGGTTTGAGGCTAATTGTACAATTATACCAACAAAGGAAAATCAGGGATTTAAGAGGAAAGCTCAAATGGGAAGGGAATCTTGAAAAAATGAGGCTGGACTAATGATACTGGTAGATTCTTCGGTTTGGATAGACTTCTTTAATGGAAAAGAAGCTGATCACGTGGAAAAACTCTACCAGTTATTGGGCAATCAGGTCATCATTTCAGGGGATTTAATATGGGTGGAGGTATTGCAGGGGTTTAAGAATGATTCCCAATTTAAACTGGCAAAGACGGCACTTGAATCATTACCCTATTTTGCGTTAATAAATAAAGAAACGGCCTTAGTTGCAGTGGAGAATTACCGAATCTTGAGGAAAAAAGGCGTAACGGTTAGAAAAACCATTGACGTAATTATAGCTACTTTCTGTATTGCCAATAATATTAGTCTTTTGCATGCAGATAATGACTTTCAGGTCATGGAAGCACATCTTGGTTTGAGAAGCATTTAAAATAAACCCATTCCTAAAAGCCAACTTCATACATGTTGAATTGGGATACTATGTACATAACACTGTAGGGATTGGTTAATTGAGTGAATAGCGCAGTTGACAGATAGTACTACTCTAAAATATTTCCATCTTATTTCCATTATATTTCACCCATGTTTCATTTCAAATGATGAAAAAAACCTTTCAATGCATTGATGCCCATACCTGTGGCAATCCGGTCAGGGTAGTGGCCGGTGGAGTTCCATTTCTTAAAGGCAATAATATGCTCGAAAAGCGACAGTACTTTTTGGATAACCTGGACTGGATCCGTAGGGGTCTTATGTTTGAGCCCCGGGGTCATGATATGATGTCGGGATCCATGCTTTTTCCTCCCCATGATCCTGAAAATGATTTTTCCGTATTGTTCATCGAAACTTCCGGTTGTCTGCCTATGTGCGGACATGGGACCATAGGTACCATTACCATTGCGATTGAAGAGGGATTGATCACGCCCAAGACTCCTGGATTCCTTCGTATGGAAGCACCCGCAGGTTTGGTTTTGGTGGAATACAAACAGGAAGGCAAGAAGGTCACTTCCGTTAAATTGACCAATGTCAAGAGTTTTCTAGCAAATGAAGGGTTGGAGATTGAAATCGAGGATTTGGGAAAACTCACCGTGGATGTAGCCTATGGAGGAAATTTTTATTGCATTGTCGACCCTCAGGAAAACTTTCCCGGCCTTGAGCATTACAAAGCCGAGCAACTGATTTCCATGGCCCGTAACCTGAGGCAAAAAATGAACGAGAAATATGAGTTCACACATCCTGAACATCCTCAGATTAAGGGGCTTTCCCATGTGCTTTGGACAGGAAAAACTTTGGATGAGACCAGTACGGCAAGAAATGCAGTATTCTATGGAGACAAGGCCATAGACCGCTCCCCTTGTGGGACAGGAACATCTGCGCGCATGGCGCAATGGTATGCGAAAGGCTGGTTGAAGCCTGGAGAAGAATTTATCCATGAAAGTTTTATTGGATCCAAATTCACGGGCAGGATTGAAGAAGTGACTGAAATCGCCGGAAAGCCAGCCATAGTACCAAGCATAGAAGGTTGGGCGAAAATCTATGGTTACAATACCATCATTATGGATGACGATGATCCGTATGTGTATGGATTTCAGGTGATTTGAGAGGAGAGAGGACCGAGCGTAAAGAAATCAGCCCTTTGGCTGATTTTAGTGAGGGGCCAGGGTGTAGGGTGGGAAAAAGAACCAAGGCAAAAGGGGGATATCGGAATAAAATCTGCGAAGATCAGCTCAATCCGCATCATCAGCGTGCCATCATTGCAAGTAGTCGGGTTTTTTTAGTTTTCAAGCAAGTCAATCCCCTATTATTTTTTATCAATCAACTTCGTTTTGCTTATTCCTGTAAATGATACCTTCGTCCAGAAAAAAGCAGCTCTAGGAAACCACCAAAATTCTTATATTTCTTCAACATTTTCAAAAATGTATTAAAGTACTACCAATGGGTCTGCCTACTTGGTGCTTTGTACATGGTACTTCGTACAATTGTATATGAAACCAACCATAATCATCGGCGGAGGCGTTATCGGCCTTTTTACAGCATATTACCTCAATAAGCAAGGGGTTGAAGTAGTCATTGTGGACAAAAGCGACATGTTGGATACTACTTCCACAGGAAATGCAGGCATGATCGTGCCCAGTCACATTATTCCGCTTTCCGCTCCAGGGATGATCGCCAAGGGAATTGCTTGGATGTTTTCTTCCAAAAGTCCGTTTTATATCCATCCCCGGTTGGACCGCAAACTTCTGGAATGGTCATGGCTATTTTACCGCTCTGCCAATGCCAGCCATGTGGAAAAATCCATACCTTATCTGAAAAATATTTCCCTTCTCAGCAAGGCACTTTATCAGGAATTCAGAAATGAGCATAGCAATGCCGTGGATTTAGAAATGGCGGAGAAAGGTCTGATGATGCTCTACCAAACTGCGGAAATGGAAAAGGAAGAAGTTGAATTTGCCTATCTGGCCCGTCAACAAGGTCTGGAAGCCGAAGTACTCAATTCTTCCGATATTAGCAAAATTGAGCCTAATCTGGAAGTGAAGGCCCGAGGGGCAGTGCTTTTCCCAGGGGATGCCCACCTTTCTCCATCCAATCTGTACAATTTTCTTAAAAAACACCTGCTGGAAAAAGGTGTCAAATTCCTTACCAAGCAAAAAGTGCTGGGCTTTGAAAGACATGCTGGTAAGGTTACCGCTGTACTGACGGAAGAAGGGAGTTTGAGTGCAGAAAAAGTGATCCTGTGCGGGGGTGCTTGGTCGGCTGAATTGGCAAAACACCTTGGTTTCAACCTGCCCATGATGGGCGGGAAAGGCTATAGCTTTATGCAGGACAACCAACCCGAAATCCAACAGGCTTCTATCCTGACTGAGATGAAAGTGGCGGTTAGCCCTTATGGTCCGCAGGTACGTTTCGGAGGGACTATGGAAATTGCCGGAACCGATGAGTCCATCAATCTCAATCGAGTCAGGGGAATCTTTGAATCCATCAACCGATATTACCCTGATTTTCAATCTAAATTCCCTGAAAGGGATAAGATTTGGAAAGGGCTAAGGCCTTGTTCCCCGGATGGCGTGCCCTATATAGGCGCCGCTCCGGGTTATAAGAACGTTTGGTTTGGTACGGGGCATGGCATGATGGGCGTGAGTATGGCCACCGGAACAGGAAAAATCCTTGCAGACCTTCATGAAGGCCACGTTTCACCCATGGATATCAAAGCTTTTGAAGTGGGAAGATTTTAACCCAGTGCTTCTCTGATTCATTTGTTAAGCTAAAAAATACCCCCTTTTTTTTCCATAATATTAATGAAACAGAATTTACTGTAATGGCTGTTACAATAATTTACCTATAGTTTTTATCAGAAAATCATGTAAGATATCCCTAGGAGGTTAGCGCCACGGAAATCTCCAGAAAATGGCTTAGAAAAATAGGAATTAAAAACTTTAAGTTTAGTAGTAATAGAATAATCCACTTTAAACATAAACGGCTTATCTTGGAATATGCCGTTTTCTCCAAGTATCCTGTAACCCCAAACTACTGAAGAATTGTTTCCCAATCGATCTGATTCCCATCCAACTCCCAAAAAATAATCCTGGGCTACTTGGAAAGGTAATTCACTTTGGGACAAATGAGAAAAGTAGGCGGTCAAAGTAAAAAAAAGCACATCATTTGTTATTGCGGTCTTTATGTTCCTGATTCTTAGGTTAAACCTAGGCTGGGCCATAAAACTTATGCTGTTGCCAAATAGATAACCTGAACCTAAATCCACATTTGTTCTTGGATAATATGGGTTTTCTCTGGAAACAAAAGTGTCCACCCTGATACTTCCGTCATCATTAATAGTCATCATCTTGTTCAGGTTCTTTTTTTTGTAATTTGCATACCAGTTGTTTTCTATGGCAGCAGAACTTATAAGGTCATTTATTCCTGCATTTTTCAAAACTTCCAATTCGTCAATTTCACCTAAGAAAAAATCAACCTCCATCAAATAAGAATAATAAGTAAATGTAATTTGGTGCCTTAAAGTGGGCAGTAATTGACCTCCAATTTTGGCGAACCTTGATTCAGGTTTGCGAATGGTTTTGATCTCATCTGATTCGGGGCTGAAAATAATGTGGTAGTTGTGGCTTTTGAAATCCAAACCAAGACTTTCAATTTTTCCCAGCAAAGCTTCAATGTCTTCTTCAAATCCAAACCAACCATTGAACTCCCTCTGACTTTGAACATCATGCCAACGATAAGATATTTTTTTATGCCCTAGTATATAGATATCCAAAGTATCATTTGCGATGTTCAATTTTAATTCCGCAGTGTTGTAGAAATACTCGGGAGTTCTTTGACCAAAATCCCAGGATTTAGGATGCAATTCTAATAAGTTAAATAAATGCTGTCCATAAACCACCGGGTTTAATGACAAACTCCCAAAAATTGACAAAGTCAAAATGATAATTTTGATTCTATTCATCTTCTTTTTTGGGTTTTTTATATTGGTTTTTCTCAATAAAATAATTTCTTCTTGCCTGAATCATCTGTTCGAAAGTCAATTTTTCAACTACCATTTTCTCTTCCTTAGGCACTTCTTTTTTAGTATTGGCCAAAGCCTTCTTGAGTGCATTTGCTGAAGGGCTCAACTGTTTTTCTTCCTGGACTTGATTCTCTTCCTCCTCCTCAATATTGAAAGAAGGCATTAAAATTTGGCGTTGGGTGTTCGTTGATATTTGCCCAAAGTTTTCATTTTCTGTCAAATTGTCTGTTTTTTTTAATGCCAATGGTTCTGGTAATAGTAAGACTCTGGTTTCCCCAATGTATGTTTTTTTGGCTATCGGCTTAGGAATTTCCCTCAACGCTATATTCGTTTGGCTGTCTTGAGATACTTGGCTGATGATATATTGAGGTGTGAATTCTATAGATCCCCGTAATACCCAAAATCCGAAGCCTACTAAAATGGTAAAACTTGCAGCTATCCATACCCAATATGGATGAGTTTTCTTAGCTGGGATTTTTTGTATTTTATCCCAATAAAGCTCTTTCCTGAAAGTTATTCCTTTTGGAATAGAGGCTCTGTTGTCTATATTTTCAAATGATTTTTTTAGCATCGTCTAAATCAATCCTGTTGATGATTTTCCTTAAATAAGCTTTGGCCTTATTTAATTGTGATTTCGAAGTCCCTATCTTGATATGTAATTTATCAGCAATTTCTGCATGGCTATACCCCTCAATTTCATATAAATTAAATACTGTTCTATATCCCTCCGGTAGCAAAAGGATTAGACTGAACAATTCATCCGCTGATAATTTGTCAAGTACAGACCATTCAGATGAGATATGGTATTCTTCAGGTTCTATCATCATCGGTGCACGGGCTCTTTTCCTTAATGACATCAGGCATTCATTTACCATTACTTTCTTTGCCCAGGCTTCAAAACCTCCTTCTGTTCTATATTGGAATTGATTTAGATTTTGAAATATTTTAGAAAAACCAGTGCAAAACACATCTTCTGCATCTACTTGATTCTTCATATACCTTAGGCAAGCCATAAATAAAGGCTTAGCCAATTCTTCGTATATGAAGTTTTGTGCTTTCTCATTACCTTGAAGGGCTTCCTTTATGGTAGTTTTTTGGATCAAAAGGTTGCTATTTACAATAAGATAAATGACTAATATTACCCAATGGTTGCTTGGTGATCTAAAAATTTTAACCTTCAAAAACCGGATCTTCCCGGTCAATAACCCCTCTGATAAAAATAATCATCCTGTCGATTTCCTCCCATGTAAAGCCTAGGTGTGATTGGGAATGGGCCAATTCATCCCGAAGTCTTCCAATCTTGTTCATCATGTCCACCCAATTGTCCCTGCTGAAATCTGGTTCAAATTTACGGAAGCGCTGTTTTTTGGAAAAAACCGAACCCAGATCCCCAAATTGCAGGCACTGAACCAGATCAATTTCCTCGCCTCTGGCTTTTTTCCATTCATAAAGGTTCCTTGCCTGGCCGAGTCGGTTTTCTGTAATGCTTTCCTCCCAATGTGGGAGTTGTTTACGGATCAGGTCTTTCAAATGGGTTTCAAAAAGACTGATCAGTCCAAAAAAACCAATGCGTAAAGGGATTTTATCCAAATCTGTTCTGGTGACAATATAAGCCGGATTACCCTCCTCATCTTTGATAAAATACCGCCTTTTTTGGATCAACATGCGAAATGCGATCAGCAAGGGGGTATCCGCTTCCATCCAATCCTCTTCCTGTAAAGGAGATGGTGCTTCATCTCCATCATCGAATTTCATCCATTCCCCATTCACATTCACAATGGCGGAGTGGAAGTTCCGCTTTTTCATTTCTTCCCTAAAGTTGGATTGGTCCAAAAGCAGCAGATTTTCTGCAATCGGCAGCACATTGATCTGCTCTTCAAAAAGCAACCTGAGCCGGTCCATGGAATTCATTCTGGCCTTCATTGTTGGGTCAATGTAAAGTTTGAATTTTTTTTATAAAGTACCTCAAAGAAAAGACATATCCGAATATTAATGCCACTCAAAAATGAAGAATTTCGGGATGTATAAAAAAGGCCTTAAGAAGTGTAGCAACTTTCTTAAGGCCTGATTTGTGTTTCAGCCAGGTTTAGGTGGTATAGACTGAATTAAACATCACATAATCCGTGGTTAGGTCTGTACCCCACCCCATTCCAGATTCCTGACCGGTATTCAATTCCAGATTGACGCGGATATGGGAATCCCTAAGGAGTTTCTTTACAAAATTCTTGTCAAAGTCCATAGGCTGTCCTTTTTCCAATACCTGGACCAGTTTGTCTTTATCGCCTACAAATAGATTTACCTTTTTGTAGTTAAAGTTGATTCCGGCATTGCCACAGGCAGCGATAATCCTTCCCCAATTGGGGTCACGTCCAAACATGGCGGTTTTCACCAAGGTGGAATCTGAAATGGCACGGACGAGCTTTCTTGCATTTTCTGCTGATCTGGCTTTGCTGACTTTATACTCAATAAATTTAGATGCCCCTTCCCCGTCTGAAACAATCAATTTGGCCAAGTGTGTCAATATTTCATTGAGCTTTTCCCTGAAAATGATATAACCAGGATCTTTTTCGGAGGAGATTTTTTTGTTTCCTGCCAGTCCATTGGCAAGTACCGCCACCATATCATTGGTGGAGGTATCTCCATCTACCGTAATCATGTTGAAAGAGCGATCTACGCTGTACCTGAGGGCTTTGTCCAGTAGTTTTTCATCTATGTCCAGATCTGTAACCACAAAGCCCAACATGGTTGCCATATTGGGATGGATCATGCCAGAGCCTTTGGCCACCCCGCCCATATTGATGCGGATACCATCATGCTCAAATTCCACAAAGCCTTCTTTGGCAAATGTATCCGTGGTGAGAATCGCATTGGCCACAAAAGAGCCGGCTTTGGTATTGTCTGAAAGTTTGTGAATGTTTTCTTCAATGCCTTTGACCACATCTTCAGTAGGGAAGGGTTCGCCGATTAGGCCCGTGGAGGCGACAATCACATCTTCTTTAGGAATGTTTAAAAGCTCAGCGGTGGTCTTGACCATGGCTTCTGCTCCTTGTCTGCCTTGTTCTCCAGTACAGGCATTGGCATTACCGGCATTACAGACAATTACCTGCGCCCTATTATTCAAATTGACATGCTTTTCGCTTATTTCCACCGGTTCTGCGCGTACTTTATTTTGCGTAAATACCGCCGCTGCAGCTGCAGGAACTTCGGAATAGATAATGGCCAAATCCCTACGCATAGATTTGACACCGGTATGGGCACCCCAACAGGTGATGCCTCTTACATTGGTAATATTTTTTATCATACTCATGGTATATTAAGGTCTTAATGGGATCTGTTCCAGCCCGGTTTGTTCTTCTAATCCAAGCATCAAATTCATATTATGAACCGCCTGACTCGCAGCTCCTTTTAAGAGGTTATCTATGGCTGAAATGCTAATGATTCTTTGGGTTCTATCGTCCCAAAAGGGGAAAACATCGCAATAATGGCTTCCTCGGACGTCTTTGATGCCCGGAGCACTTTTTCTTATCCTTACAAAAGGCTTATCTGCATAAAAATCTTCGTAGATCTTTTCAAGCTTGTTCTTATCCATTGCCTCTTTTGGTTTGGCATAGGCTGTAGCCAAAATTCCTCGGTCCACAGGGAGCAGGTGAGGTGTAAACTGTACCATGGCGGCCTTGCGGTTCAATAGTCCCAATTGCTCTTCAATCTCGACCGTATGACGGTGTGCCCCTAAACCATAGGCTTTGAAATTTTCACTTACATTGGAAAAATGGGTGGTTTCACTCGCTTTGATTCCGGCCCCGGTAAGTCCTGATTTGGCATCAATGATAATCGAGTCTGCATCAATGAGGTCTTTTTCCAACAAAGGAGCCAAACTCAGAATGGAAGCAGTTGGATAGCAACCTGGGTTGGCCACAAGGTCACCTTCCCTGATTTTTTCTGAATGGAGTTCTGGAAGACCATAAACTGCTTTTTCAAAACCTTCAGGAAAAACATGTTGCTTTTGGTACCAAGCTTCATATACCTCCGGGCTTTTCAATCTGAAGTCACCTGAAAGGTCAATGATTTTTGCAGGATGATCTTCCAATGTTTTTACAAAGTCCATGGAAATGCCATGAGGCAAGGCGAGGAAGATGATGTCCAAGTCTGCTTTTTTGATTACTTGGGAAGATTCCAAGGTTTGATCCAGAATTCCCATAAATTGGGGATGAAGATCAGAAAACATCCTTCCTTCATGGCTTTCAGAGGTTATGTGTCTGATGTCGACTTGAGGGTGTCTACAAAGTAAACGTGCCAGTTCAGAACCCGTAAACCCGGAAGCACCAACAATGGCAATGTTATATTTTTTATGATTGTTCATGGATTTCATTTTCTTGTTGAATCAATACCAGTTCAAAGGCATTTAGGAAATTTTGCAAAGCATCGTATCCTATGTTCAAAGGAGGAACAATACGCAGCACATTACCAGCGGTGGCATTGGTAATAAAACCGGCTTTTAATAGTTTTTGCATGACATCAATGGCTGGGACCTCTAGTACAATGCCCAACATCAGGCCTTCCCCTCTGACCTTTTGAATCACAGGAAATTTATTTTTAAGCTTGTTGAGCTTTGCTTTCAACCATTCACCTTTCTGTTTTGCAGCCTGTCTTAGGTTTTCATCAACAATGACTTTTAGAGTGGCCAAAGCAGCGGCAGTAGCCATAGGGTTGCCACCAAAAGTGGTCCCATGGTCTCCGTATTGAATACTTGAAGCAATTTTTTCATTGCATAAAAAAGCACCAATTGGCATCCCCCCTCCAAGGCCTTTGGCCAAAGTCATAATATCCGGTTGCACACCATATAGGTCTTTGGCAAACCATTGTCCTGTTCTTCCTATACCAGACTGTATTTCATCAAAAATCAAGACGATATCATGTTCCTCACAAAGAAGTTTAAGGGATTGAAGGTAATTGGAATCGGAAGGGATGATGCCACCTTCTCCTTGAATGGGTTCCAGAATAATGGCCGCTACCTCCTCATCAATCTCTTTTCGAATGGCTTCCAGGTCATTGAAAGGAACCTGTACGAAACCGGATGGCATGGGACCAAAACCTTCCTGGTATTTGGGTTGGCCGGTGGCAATGGTAGCCAAAGTTCTGCCATGGAAGGAGTTTTGCATGGAAATGATTTTTCCTCCCTTGCCTTTGCTGTGTGCATACCTTCGTGCGATTTTGATGGCACCTTCTACTGATTCTGCCCCGCTATTGGTGAAAAAGACCCTATCCAATCCGGATATTTTCACCAATAATTCTGAAAGCCCTACCTGTGCAGGACTGACGAAGAAATTGGAAATATGCATTAACTCAGCTGCCTGGTCTTGTATTGCTTTGACCACTTTGGGGTGACAATGTCCCACATTATTCACCGCTATTCCTGCCAATAAATCGGTATATTCTTTGTCTTCTACATCCCATAATTTGGATCCTGCTCCCTTGACAAAGGTCAAGGGTATCCTCTTGAAAGTGGGTAGGTAAAATTGTTGGTCTTTGGTATGTAAATCTTGGTTTTTCATTTTGTAATGGTTGTTCCGTTTTTTATTTCTTTTTCGAAATAGGCTAAAAGCTGCTCAGGCTGGGTGCCATTCAGAATAAGGGCATTTTTTACCCCCTTTTTAAGTGCATTTTCTAAGGATTGGATTTTCGGTATCATTCCCCCTTGGATGGTACTACCATAGCGTTGGGGTAATTCCTTTAAGGTCAAAGAAGATATTCGGGACTTTGGATCAGGATAATTTTCATAAAGGCCGTCTACATCCGTTAAGGAAATGTAGTAATCCGCTTGTATAGCTGCAGCCACTTCACCGGCAAAATCGTCAGCATTTACATTGTAAGTTAATCCTTCGGTATCAGCAGCAATGCATGCCAGGATAGGTAGAAATTTTTTCTCAATAGTAGAAATGATGAGTTCTGGATCAACAGAGGTAATTTGACCAACCCTGCCCAAATCAACCTCTTCAATACTCCCGTCTGATAAGCTTAGCTTTAATTTCTTGGGGGAGACTAAAATCGATTGATTGTCTAAGCCAGATAGACCAACAGCTTTGAGTCCTTGTTGGCTAAAAACTTTTACCAAGTCGGCATTGACCTCACCGATCAATGTTTTTTGGATTTCAATCATGGCTTCAGGATTCGTCTGCCTTTGTCCTTCAATAAATTGAGATGGAATGTCAGCTTTTTTCAGGGCCTTGTTGATAAATGGGCCACCACCATGTACCAGAACAATCTCATGTCCCGCATTTTTAAGCTGAAATAAGGTTTGTGCAATTTGAACTTTTAATTCTTGATTGATCATCGCATTCCCACCATATTTGATGAGAAGCCGTGAAGAGGGCATGTTTTTTGGATTTTGGTTAAACTTTCATTGAATTTCAGCACCAGAATGTTTCCAAATATTATTTCAAAAAACCATTCACTAGCGCCTGTTCACTAACATTAAACAAATACCATTCCATGACAGGGAAATTTTATTCTAAATTACGGATTTGTTCAATATTCCTTGGTAGAGTTTAATAATGACTTGAAAAAGTAAAATTTAAGTAGTCTTTAAGTAAACCAATACCTCCCTTTTGTCAGGCTTCATTTTCTGATTTCAGACCCAAAAAATACCTAATATTAGGTATTTGCCAGTAAGGTATGCCACCCTATCTTTGACCCGGGTGATTAAGCGACTTTTTTGAATTTATATTTTAGTATTGAACAGGGGGTATTTGTTTGGTTACTTTTTGCCCCTGTTTTTCCTTTGTAAAAACTTCAAACAAGTGTAACTTAGGAGGGTTAAAGCAATAAACCCTCAACTTATGGAATTGTATGCCAAGGCATTGACCTTTGCCATCCCCTTTTTCCTTATTCTGATCATCATTGAAGAGATTGCTGCCCGTAGAATGAAACGGCAGATCAATTATGGAATGGACACGATCTCCAGTTTGAGTTCGGGGATGACCAATACCCTGAAAAATCTGATGGGTTTATCTATCGCCATTGTGTCTTATGGCTGGTTGGTCGATAAGGTGGCGCTTTTCCATATTGAAAGTACTTGGTTGGTGTATGTGGTGGCTTTTATTGGGATGGATTTTGTGGGATATTGGAGTCATCGATTTGACCATACGATCAATGCCTTTTGGAACAGACACATTGTACACCACAGCAGTGAAGAGTTCAATTTGAGTTGTGCGCTTCGACAGTCTGTCTCTGCCATTGTCGGCATTTACTTCTTCCTATATATTCCTATGGCATTTTTGGGCGTACCGGGAGAGGTAGTGGCCATTGTAGCGCCCATTCATTTGTTTGCGCAGTTTTGGTACCATACCCGCCTGATTGGCAAAATGGGTTTCTTGGAACATATTTTGGTAACTCCTTCCCACCACAGGGTCCACCATGCCATCAATGACATTTATCTGGATAAAAACCTTTCCCAGATTTTTATCTTTTGGGACAAATTGTTCGGCACTTTTCAGGAGGAGTTGGACGAAGAACCTCCTGTGTATGGGGTAAAGAAACCTGTCAATACCTGGAATCCATTGATCATCAATTATGTGCATATGTGGTCATTGATACAGGATGCTTGGAGGACAAAAAGTTGGTGGGACAAATTGAGAATCTGGTTTATGCCTACGGGTTGGAGACCGGATGATGTAGCTGAAAAGTATCCTTGGAGTTACTGGAAGAATGCTTACGAGCAGGTCAAGTATGACAGCAAGCCCTCGCAGACCTTATTTGCCTGGTCCTGGTTCCAATTGGTAGTAAACTTTGCCATGGTATTCCATGTCTTGGTGGCCTTCGTCAATTTTCAATACCTGGAAGTGATGTTATATGCCATTTTTATGATGGTTTCGATTTTTGCCTATACCAGTCTGATGGACAAGGCTAAAGTGGCCCTACCGGCAGAAGTCATCCGTTTTGTGATGGGCATTGGATTGATATATTGGAATGGGGGGTGGTTTGGTCTGCAGGAATTTATTCCTGGCGCAAATGTCCTTGTCGGAATTTATCTGGCCTCCTCATTGGTGATGGTCTTTTTGATACTTTCCAAAGAAGCAAAAGCCAAATTGGATGTGAAGCCTGCTGAGCTGGTGTCAAGTAATTGATTCTAGGATGTCAAATTAAACGCTAAGGCACTAAAACCTGGCAGATTTCTTCTTCAAATTACCTTACCAAACAGATCAGATTAATAACTTATTTACAGGGAAATTAGTTATCTTGACAACTAATTTTCCATGTTTATGAGGTGTTTCCTGATATTGATTTGCAGTGGCATTTTTGCTTGTTCTTCGAAAAACTCCTCTAATCTTGTTTCTGATAAGGAAATTACGGTATCTATCGATACGGTCTATCTGGATGGAAAGGGAGAGATTCTATTTTTGTTCCACAATTTGAGCCTTTCGGATTTTTCAGAAGACAAGGCTTTACTGTATAATTTTAATACCCAGACACCTCAGGTTGAGGTTTTGGATTTAGACAATCTTCAATTTGTCAAGAGAATTCCATTTGACTTGGAGGGTCCCAATGGTGTGGGTGAATATGTAAATGGATTTCAACTGCTTGGAAAAGACAGTGTATATATCAATTCATTTTTTCAATATGGCATCTTCAATTGGTCTGCGGAGAAAATATTGGATTTGGGCTTTAGGGACATCATGTATGAGAAATGGCTGGTAGATGATTTTTTCAAGTCAAATAATTTACATGTAGCCTCACATGATGGGTATAAATTAGCAGGGATTTTTGATGATTGGCGATCTGGGGACAGCTATCCTGTTTTTGGCATGCTGGACTTAAAGAAGAAAGAATTTTTCCTTGATTCCCTCAATGGCTTTGATTACTTAGATAGCTTTTCACCCAAAAACTCAGAATCTGGAAGAAAGGAGCGTCTTTATTGGGTAATTAGTAGTATGGAGAATAATGATATTCTGATAGGGAATAATATCGGATCGGATCTTTACAGGTTCAATACCAATACTCAGGTCATCGAGTTTAAATCCTTTGAACATTCCTTATTTCCTTCCAGGAAGACAATTCAAGTTCCTAAAACAATTGATAGTTTTGTCGATTATCATAGGGCTTATTTGGAGTCTCAGGAAGATATTAACTTTCAGTTGCCTGTTTGGGATGAAAGTAACCAATTGTATTATCGCTTTAGTTATAAAAATAAATTGGGTGATGTAGATGGAGATCTATCTCCTGTCAGTGCAAAGGTTTTTTTAAGTATTTTAGATCAAGACCTGAACTTAGTTGCCGAATCTGAAATTCAGGAATTAAAGAAATCACCCAATTTTCATTTCGTGAAAGACGGGAAGATCTGGATTTTTGAAAATGTAGAAGATGAGGTGAGTTTTATTAGAGTAAAGATTGATCTTTGAGCCGTAAAATTTTCATTTATAGCTCAAAATTTGCTTATTTTTGAGTTATAAAATACCTTTTTATAACTCATGCACTGGAATTGGCAAAAAAAAGACTGGCCTCACTTTGTATTCGAAACCGTTTCGTTCCAGGATTCATTGGATGAATTTTTTCATAATGCAGGCCAACTATTAGGAGTAATTAAGCACATTTCTCCTACTGATGAACTTGATTTGAAATTTGAATTACTCACTGATGAAGCATTAAAAACATCAGAAATAGAAGGAGAATTTTTCAATAGAGAAAGTGTTCAGTCTTCTATCCGTAGGCAATTTGGTCTGCAAGAAGATATAATAAGATCGTCACCTGCCGAATTTGGAATTTCCGAAATGATGGTGAGTTTGTACCGCTCTATTGAAGAACCTTTGACTCATGACATCATTTTTTCTTGGCATCGAATGCTTTGTAACGGCAGAAGAGATCTTAAAAACATTGGTTCTTATAGAAGTGGCTCCGAACCCATGCAGGTGGTTTCAGGTCCAATAGGGAGACCTGTGGTGCATTTTGAAGCTCCTCCTTCCGAATCGGTAAGAAATGAAATGGACAGGTTCCTGAGTTGGTTTGAAGCTACATCTCCAAAAGGTACAACCCCCTTACACCCTGTTCTTAGGGCTGGAATTGCACACCTTTATTTTGTATCTATTCACCCTTTGGAAGATGGTAACGGGAGAATTGGTAGAGCTATCGCAGAAAAGGCACTGTCAGAGGGACTTGGAAGGCCAAGCTTGATTGCTTTATCCCATACCATAGAAAAATATAGGAAAAGCTATTATGAAGCGCTTGCAAAAAACAATCAAAACCTCGAGATAACAGGTTGGTTGGAATATTTTGCAGAAACAGTGCTATTGGCACAAAAGAGGAGCTTGTCACTTGTGGAGTTTATTGGTTTCAAATCGAAACTATTCCAAAAAGTGGAAGGTAGATTAAACCATAGGCAGGCCAAACTCTTGAACAGGATGTTTAAGGAGGGACCTGAGGGCTTTAAAGGGGGGCTAAGCTTAAAAAATTATGTCACCATAACCGCTGCCAGTAGGGCAACTGCTACAAGAGATTTACAAGACTTGGTGGAAATGGGAGTACTTTATAAAACCGGTGAGTTGAAGGGGACCCGTTATCATCTGCTTTTTCAAAATTAGATTTTTTTATTTAGAAGTCGAGGTTGTCCGTATCCACCAATTCCACCCATCGCTTCATTTTCTTTTGGATGACTTTCCAGTGGTGACTATCTTCTTCAGTGATCAAGGAGATGGCTTCTCCTTCCACACCTGCCCTGCCGGTTCTTCCGATTCGGTGGATGTAGTCTTTGGGTGAACGTGGCAGTTCATAGTTGACCACATAGGGCAGGGCTTCAATATCTATCCCCCGGGCAGCCAAATCAGTGGCCACCAGTACACGCAGTTTGCCCGCTTTGAATTGCTTCAAGGCCTCAGTCCTGGCTCCCTGACTTTTATCTCCATGTAGGGCCATGGTCTGAATCCCATGTTTGTTTAATTTTCCGGTTAGGTTATCGGCAGTCCTTTTGGAAGAAACAAATACCAGGACCTGCTGCCAGTTGCCTTCCTGAATCAGGTGCCTCAGGAGCGGTCCTTTTCTTTCAGGATCGACCAAATAGGCCGTCTGTGCGATAAGGTCTGGGGTGACTTCCTCCGTTTGGATTTCAATTTTCACGGGATTTTTCAGCAGTTTGCCAATGAGTCCCCCGACGGCTTCGTCCATGGTAGCAGAAAAGAGGATATTCTGCCGTTTCTTTGGCAGCCTGTTCAAAATCTCGTCTACCTCCATTTTGAAACCCAAACTCAGCACCTTGTCTGCTTCGTCCAAGACCAAGGTAGTCAGTTCAGAAATGGAGATGGCATTTTTGGAGATCAAATCCAGCAAACGCCCAGGCGTCGCCACCAAAATGTCCGTCCCGTTCAATTTCATCATCTGCGGATTGATGGACACCCCTCCAAATACCGCTGCACTTTTTACTTTTCTGGGCAGGTGTTTGCTGAACAGCCTTACCACCTCTTCCACCTGTGCTGCCAATTCCCTGGTGGGTACGATCACCAAGACAGGAACAGACCTGCTTTTATTGACCTCCTTTTTTTGGAGTTCCTCCAGGATGGGCAGGATATAGGAGGCCGTTTTCCCCGAACCTGTCTGTGCGAGACCAAGCAAATCCCGTTTTTGAAGGATTGCCGGGATGGCTTCGATTTGGATTGGGTAAGGGGTTTCGTAATTGGCTTCTTGGACGGCCCTTACCAGGATAGGAGATAAGCCCAGGTCTGAAAAATTCATATTTTATTCGGTTTCAGGACAAAGTTAGGGTTATTCTTTGTTCAAACGGAGGACGTTTCATTGTTTTAACCCGATTATTTTTACTTATCGGCTTATGAGTTAATATTTCGGGTTAAAATGCATCCACTGTCCAACTGATGCAATTCAAGGCTCCGCCATATTGGATAACCGCCTCAGAACGGAGTGGTATGATTTTATTGTTTTTATGATAGCCTGGGTAAAATTGTGCAAGTTGATTCAGCGCTTGTTCATCTTCATCTGCTCCTAGGGTAGGGATTATCATGATATCCTTTGTTTGCAAAAAGTTGATATAGGCCCAATTGTCCTTGTGAGGTTTGGGAATGGTATAATTCAAAAAACACTTGCTTCGCTGAGCTCTACTGCCAATTTATGTAAAGCCTGTTCTATTTTTTTGGCTTGTTCTATTGAAGGACTTTTTACACCTGATGCATATTGTCTTAATAAGCCGGCATTCATACCTGCATACTTAGCCACGCTGGAAATTTTCAAATAATCATAGCGCCTGAATAGGGCATATACATCATAGTGGCGAACAAACTCTACTTCTTCAGGTTCCAAGCCTTCAAAGTCTTTTAAAAGGACTTTAATTTTATCTTCAAGCTCAGAAATGCTATCAGCATAATCTGTGATCAGATTTTCATTATAGGTTAGGCTTCCCCAAAATTTATGGTCTTCCCCCTTTTCTATGGTTAAATTAATTTTTACTGTTTTCATATTTACAATTTGGGCCATTTTATCAGAATCTTGTTTAAACTACTTAAGACCGGCTTGCTTAAGAATAGAGTTCAAAGTGCCGATGGGGATATCTCCTCCATGAACAGGGACAGTTACCTTACCTGACTTTTTTGGATGAATCAATTGTAGGTGACTTCCTTTCTGGGTTTTTTCCTTCCAGCCATCATCTTTTAGTATTTTAAGCAGTTCTTTGACCTTCATTTTTAAAGGTAGCAAAAATGATACCGAAGTGCAAAAGAAAGTAGCGTTTTTGATACTATTTTTTTTGAAAAATCGCAAAAAAAAAGGATACCGTTTCCAGTATCCTTCGTAGTAGCGGGAACAGGACTCGAACCTGTGACCTTCGGGTTATGAGCCCGACGAGCTACCAACTGCTCCATCCCGCGATATATCTTTAATCAAATGATTTTCTAATGTTGACAGCCATTTGCTGAAATAGTGGTACAAAAGTAGAGGTTTTATTGATATAAAGCAAATATAGATGGGAGATAATTTTTCTTCTGATAGGTTCAGTCAGACTTATTCCCTGAATATTAGCTGCTTACTGAAAATATTTTATTGCCCATAAAAACAGTCTAATTCCTTTGTAATTACCATTTTCGTCAGATTTTCCCAAAGTATATTTGGTTTGTTTTGCCCCGGAGGCATGACCTCTGAAAAAAATCAAGTACCTTTGCACAAAAAAATGTAGTCATGACCGAACACACACACAAAGCGGGCTTTGTCAATATCATTGGTAAACCCAATGTCGGCAAGTCCACGCTTATGAATGTGCTCATCGGCGAGAGACTTTCGATCATCTCCTCTAAGGCCCAGACGACCAGACATCGGATCATGGGCATCATCAATGATGACCATTACCAAATCGTATTCTCGGATACACCGGGCATGCTCAAACCCAAGTACGAGCTGCATAAGAATATGATGAGTTTTGTCCATATGTCCCTAGAGGATGCGGATGTGATCCTTTTCGTAACCGATCTATTTGAAACAGACGAAGAAATAGAAGACGTAATTGAAAAGATCAACCAATCAGGTGTTCCTGTACTTCTTGTTATCAACAAAATTGATTTGTCTAAAGAAAATCAACTGGAAGAAGTGACCCAATATTGGACCCAAAGGATCAAGGCAGAAACGGTAATCCCCATCTCTGCAACTGAAAGTTTCAATACGGAGCGCATTCTTCAGGAGATTTTGGACCGCCTTCCGGTTCACCCGCCTTTTTACAGTAAAGATGAACTTACCGACAGACCCGAGCGTTTCTTTGCTTCTGAAATCGTCAGGGAGAAAATTTTTCTGAACTACAAAAAGGAAATCCCTTATAGTACCCAAGTAGAGATTGAAGACTTCTATGAAGAGGAAAAAATCATCCGGATCAGGGCAGTGATCTTTGTCGAACGGAATTCCCAAAAGGGCATCATAATCGGAGAAGGTGGGAAAGCCTTAAAAAGGGTAGGTACCCAGGCCCGGGAGGAAATGGAAAAATTCTTCGGTAAAAAAATCTTCCTGGAAACGTATGTGAAAGTGGCCGAAGATTGGAGAAAAGACAAAAATAAATTGAGAAGATTTGGTTACGACCAATAAAAATACAGGACAGCAATGGCAAATATAGTAGCAATAGTTGGTAGACCCAACGTGGGGAAATCTACCTTTTTCAATAGATTGGTCGAACAGCGAAAAGCCATAGAAGATAACGTGTCCGGCGTCACAAGGGACCGTCACTATGGTCATGCCCAGTGGGGAGGAAAGTTTTTTTCGGTGGTTGACACAGGCGGTTATGTGACCGGGTCGGATGATGTCTATGAGGCAGAAATCAGGAAGCAGGTGAAGTTGGCCATCGACGAAGCCAATGTGATTTTATTTGTAGTGGACTGCCATGATGGTCTTACGGACTTGGATAAGGAGTTTGCCAATGAACTGCGTGGCAGCAAAAAACCGATTTATATTGTGGCCAATAAGGCGGATAGTCCTGAAAAATCCATGTTGGCAGCTGAGTTTTATGCTTTGGGCCTTGGTGACCATGATGTGTTTCCCATAGCTGCAGTAAGCGGTAGCGGTACGGGCGACTTATTGGATGAGGTCATCAAGCATTTTCCCGATGAGGGAGAAGAGGATCCTGAAGCCGGTATCCCTAAAATTGCCATATTGGGTAGGCCGAATGTGGGGAAATCCTCCTTTTTGAATGCCTTGTTGGGTACGGAGCGTTCCATTGTGACCAATGAAGCAGGAACTACCAGGGATGCCATCCATACCAGGTACAAATTGTACGGGCAGGACTTTATCATCACCGATACAGCAGGTATCCGTAAAAAAGCGAAGGTCAAGGAAGACATTGAGTTTTATTCTGTGATGCGCTCCTTAAGAACCTTGGAAGAATCTGACGTATTGATCATCATGGTGGATGCCACCCGTGGCTTGGAAGCACAGGACATCAACCTGATCTCTTTAGGCATCAAAAACAACAAAGGGATCATGATCATGGTCAATAAATGGGATTTGATCGAAAAGGATCATAAGACCATGGATAAAATCAAAAAGGAGATGCTGGAGAAACTCGGTGAAAACCGCTGGATCCCGATCATTTTTACTTCTGTAGAAACCAAGCAAAGGATTTTCCAGGCCATAGAATTGGCTGTAAGGGTGTATGAAAACAAAACAAGGAAGGTAGCTACTTCCAAGTTGAACGACAAAATCCTGCCGGAGATCGAAAATTATCCCCCTCCCGCCAATAAAGGGAAGTATATCAAAATCAAATACATAACCCAATTGCCGACAAAAAATCCGGTGTTTGCTTTCTTCTGTAACCTCCCACAGTATATCAAGGAGCCCTATACCAGGTTCTTGGAAAACAGATTGAGGGAAAATTTTGACTTTGAGGGAGTTCCCATCAAAATAACTTATAAGAAAAAATAAAAATAATTTTGCTAAACTGCTTGATTATTACTTGAATGGTCGTAATTTTGCACGCTTAATTTAAGAACAAACCAAATCATCATGAAAAAGGTATTTGCATCATTCGCTATCGCTGGTATGTTGTTTGCAGCAGCTTGCGGAAACAAAGCGGAAGAAACTACAACTGAAGAAGTAGAAGTAATCATCGAAGAGACTGAAGAGGCTATCGAAGAAGCTACTGAAGCTATCGAAGGAGAATTCGAAGAGATAGTTGAAGAAGTTGAAGAGGTAGTAGAAGGTTAATTCTAACATCTTTTAAAAAATGGGGCTGTTCGGGAAATCGATCAGCCCTTTTTTTATATATTTCCGGAGGTATGGAAAACAGGGATACTCAATTTTTGGAAGCGTTTAAGAAACATGTGCCTGAATCTGCCGTGGATTATTGTTTTCAGCTTTGGAAAGAAAAGCCTTTTAATTTTTACATTACCCGGGATCGCTCCAGTAAATTGGGAGACTTCAGGTACCGCAGGGACAGAAAAGTCCAGACCATAACCATCAATTACAACCTGAGTCCTTATCAGTTTTTGATCACCTATATCCATGAAGTTGCCCATTACCGCGCCTTCGAGCGTTATGGTTGGCGCATCAGGTCCCATGGCCCAGAGTGGAAGCTGACCTTTCGGGAGTTAATGCTTCCGGTCCTTTCCGACAAGGTCTTTCCTAAAGATGTTTACCTGGTCCTTGTCAGGCACATGAAAAATCCCAAAGCCAGTACCGGTGCGGATTTGCTTTTGGCCAAGGTGTTGAAATCATATGATAAGAATTTGAGCCCTGATAAATCCTTATTGATCGACTTACCTTTAGGGGAGATTTTTTCACTTCAGGGGAGAAGATTCAGAAAAGACCAAATCAGAAGGACCCGGGTGGTATGTGAAGAATTGTCAACAGGGAAAAAGTACCTCATTTCTGCCCATGCAGAGGTCAGAAAATCAGATTAAGAAAGCTGATCTTTTTCCTCGCCAATTTGATTGGCTTCTTGAGAAAAGTCCTTTGGCTGGGGCAGGTCTCCCAAGTTATTGATGCCAAAATACTCCATGAACTTATCACTGGTTCCGTACAATAGGGGTTTTCCCACTGAATCAGATTTCCCTTTGATGTCAACCAATTCTTTTTCCAGGAGTTTTTGAATGGAATAATCACAACTAACTCCCCGGATATGTTCAATTTCTGTTTTGGTTACCGGTTGTTTGTAAGCAATGATGGATAAGGTTTCCAGCTGTGCCGTGGACAGCCTTTTCTGAGATTGCTGCTTGAGCAATATAGAAATGCTACTCTGATAAGCAGGCTTGGTTAAAAATTGATATCCACCAGCCAAATGCTCCAGTCCGAAAGAAAATTCATCCTGCTGGTATTTGCCTTGTAAATCCAAGATGGCTTCCTGAATATGCTCGGCTGGAACTTCTGTCTCAAACATCTCCGTCAGGCATTTCTGGATTTCTTCCAGGCCCAACGGAGATGGAGAACAGAAAATTAAAGCTTCTATGTGTCGGTGTAAAAATTCCAATTTATTTCTTGGCAAGTTTAGCTTCAATAGAATGCATGGTATGGGGGACAGCCCTAAGTCTTTCTTTGGAAATCAGTTTACCGGTATCCACACAGACTCCGTAAGTTCCGTTTTTGATTCTGATCAGGGCATTCTCTAAGTTGATGATGAATTTTTGTTGACGGGCTGCCAATTGGCTCATATTTTCCCTTTCCAAAGTATCCGCACCATCTTCAAGAAGTTTGGAAGTAGCTGCCGTAAAATCAGTTCCACTGTCATTTTTCTTACTGAGTGTTTCCTTCAAAATGGTCAATTCTTCCTTGGCGACAGCCAGCTTTTTGAGGATGATTTCCTCAAATTCCTTCAACTCATCAGGAGTGTAGGCAGTTTTTTCTTCTTGGCTCATAACAATTTCTTTATGTGATAAATCTTCTCCAATCCATACGTCTGATTGAAAAGTCCCCTAAAATACGGTTAGCATTTTAATTTCAAAAATAAAAACCGCCAATGAGGCGGTTTTCTAAGTCAGGAAAGATTTTCCAGCCGCTTTAGTAGGACTTTTTCATCCATTACTAACTTGTACTTGACACTCAAATACCTTTGGATGACTTTTAGGTCTTTGCCTTTTTGAATGACATAGGTTTTGAGGGTTTGGGTGATGAGATCGGGTCGCATGGGGATAGGTGTTTGTTTGGTTTTATAAGATACTAAAAATCCGATAATTAGGTTTAACTTATTTTCAAAAAAATGTTCCTACCACCACTGTTTTTTTGAAAGAGCTTACCTTGCCCTCCAAGTCAAATACTTCAGCCCATAATACATAGTGTCCTGGACGCACTTTTCTTCCGCTACTATCGGTACCATCCCACAGGTAAAAGCCTTCTCTTCCCCAGATAGCATTTTGGCAAATATCGCGGATCAAGGTACCATTGACGCTGTAAATCCTGACATTGGCTGTTTTTCCAGCTACGTCCATTTTATAGCTGATCGTCACGTAAGCATCCGGACCGGGGAGCTCTGGGTTAAATACTTTTGGGTGGATCTCTATGCCCATTCCTTCCTGACCTTCAAAAACCTGCGAATTCCTCCTACCGGGTGTGGCAAAGCCCACTGATGCTGCCGCTGATTGCCAATTATTGGGATCATCCACGGGAGCAAGTGGAGAAAGACGCTCCAAGGAAACCCCTCTTCTGTCACGAAGAAGGCTGTGGTGCATCCGCTCATGGTAACTGAACAATTCCTTGAGTTGCTCATCTGGGCTTAGGAAAATGACGTTGCCGCTACTGATAGGGAAACTGGGCAAAGTAGCATAAGCGATAAAGCGGCCGGGATCTCCTTTTGGGTATTCCTGATAAAGCCGTTCTGCATCAGTGGTGAAAACCAAATGGCTAAAAGGTTCAAGGACATAATCCTCCGTGAAAAGAATCCGCCTATTGGCCACTTCACCGGCGGAATTCAGATTGGCCAACTTCCAATCCTTCAGGTTGATGAATTTACCTGAGGTATTGTACACTTCTACAAATTTTGGTGCCTGTACCCTTGCGTTAAAAAGCACTTCATTGATCACCACATCACCTGCCACCGCCTCACTGGGTTTTGCCATCCAGGCGTATTGGTTTTTGTCAAATAGATTGCCACTGCAGTCCCTGAGATTACTGATTTTAACTTGATACTTTATTCCTTCTTTTAAGTCTTCTTCAAACCTTAAAAGGATTTGATGGGGCGCAGGCCCTGTTTCCACTTGTTTTAGGTTGATGCCAGGGTTAAACTCCCATGAAATATTTTCCAGGTTGGTATTCAGGATTTTTGAAAAATGCAAAATCACCTCTTTTTCACCCACCCAAATGCCTTTAATGAAAGTGGGTGGACTCAGGTCAGGGCTGGTTTCATAAACCGAATTTTGTTTTCCGGGAGTGCCTCTTTTCTCATCCCTTGATGCCTTTAAATTTTCCGGTAAATGGCACAAAAGATAGGGATTCATCAGCTCCAAACTGTAGCCTCCTCTCGCAAACTCGGTACCTCCGAAAGAGCTGCTTGTGTAATTCAGGCTGTCCAATATCCTTCCCTCACTGTCAAAAAGTTTGACCTGATCAGCTGTGTTCAGCAAAGTGGGCCAATTCGTTAAGCCCAGGACTTCTCCATATCTTTCAAATTCAGCCGCCCTGGTTCTGGGACATAAGATGAGGTAAGACTTTGGTCCCAAAACCGCTGAGGGCAAAGTGGTCACTCTTCTGGAATTGGCCAACTGCATACCTCCCAGGTAGATGTTTTGCTCTCCTGGGTTGTACAATTCCACATATTCCACATTGGGAAGGCTATTGCCCGGTCTTGGTGCCGGCATTAGCTCGTTGATAACGATTGATTTGAAACTGAGCAGGGCCTCTTTTTCGAATACAAACTCAAATTCATAATCTTCTCCAAAATTCCCGCTCAAATCACTGGCTTTGATTACTTGCAAAACATAGGTCCTGCCTATTTCAAAAGCCCTGGGAAAAGTAAGAATCACTTGGCTGTCATTTTTTTGAAGCAAGACTTCAGTGGGACTTGTACCATCAATCCGGTACATTTCAGGTAAAAGTGCAAAAACAGGATCCAAGGCTTCTGAGAAAATGAGCAGGGTTTTATTGGCATCAAGTGGGGCTACCTTAACCAGTTCGGGCGGCGTTCTGTCCCAGAAAAAATCCCTCTTGGAAGCATGTATAGGAAGTCCCCGTAGACTTTTCCTTGCCGGCATCAGCAAACTGAATATGGGACCTTCCTCAAAAGGAATTTCTGCTTTCAAGCGAATCTGGGAAGGGCTGGGGAAGCTTGGGGTAAACTTGATCTCTGGATTTTCTTCCACTTGGATATCCGCTATGGAAAAACTTTCCCTGTCCAAAGGCAATGAGGAGAACAGATCCAGTTGGTTCTGTTCAGAAAGATACAGCACCTCAATATGGTCTTCATACCGCAGGACTTTTCTCATCGGGAGACTTTGAGCTTCCCCAAGGTGATTGCTGATTTCACTTACTTCAAGGGCCAACCATTGCCCCAATTCAAATTCCCTGTCAAAAAGTAAATCGATTTGATAGCGATTTTCCCCAACTTGAATATCATTTGGCTGACGGTTGTTCAACCGAAAGTTAGCACTTCTACTGACAGATGCTTCCTCAAAAAAATGGCTGAAACTTAGCCTAACTATATGTGGAGCAGTGAGCAATACTTCCCCCAACTGTATTTGTCGATTATCCAAGTTTATACTGGTTGTGGGAGTTACTATGCCCCTTTCATCCTGCAGGTTTTGTAAGTTGATCGGTAGCACTTCCATAGGAATCAAATCCGGGGATTCCAATATAACTAGGGTATCTGTTGGGAAAATCAATGATAAGCCATTCAAATTGCCTGCCTGAACCTGTCCAATGGAAGGGGCTTCTACAGGCTTGTCCAAATGCAGGGCTATGCGGTAAGGGTCCAGCAAATAGGCTTCCTTAATCTTTGTGGGATCCACTACTTCATCCCCATCAAAAATCCCGAAGTCATCTATGAAAAATCTTGCACCAGAGCCTGAACCTGCACCAAGTCCTACTTCAATTTTCACATAAATGACTTCTTCTGTCCATAAGGCCTGAGGAAGGGGAAGCTCTACCAATTGGTACTCGGTATCCTGATTGGGGAAAGAGTAATCCTGTCCCAAGTCAAATTGGTATTCAAAATCCTCAAAGCCTGATAGGGAAAGGTGAATGCTGACTGAGGCGGGACGGTTTCCTGAACCATTTCTTTTGGTTTTGGCAAAAAAAGCAATTTTGGGCTGCTTATAGTTGACAGGTTCTACTTGGGTGTAAATCATGCCTGAAAAGGTACTGATTGGTTGCACGGCCAATGCCCTGCTTAGGTTTCTACCTTCCAAATTGGCCTGAAAGACCCTTGAAGCCGTAGCCCTGACCTCATTGGCAGACCAACCGGGCAGAAACATTTCAGGGTGATTGACGATCACAAAGTCCCTTTCAAAATCCTGAACCTGTGCCTGAGTGAGGTTTTGGTGAAGAAAAAGCAACAGGGACAGCGTACAAAAAAACCTGATCAAACTAAAAGTGTCCATAGTTTGAAAATATGGAATTGTTAACTAATGGAAGAACTTTATCCGTGTATCTGCTTTTTTTTCAATTCTTGTTAAAAAAGCAGGCTAAATCTTGAAAATAAAGTAATTATAAGTGGAGGAACTGTCTTTTTTGGGAATTCTTCTTTTACCTTTGCGGTTCATTAAAAAAAAACAAAAAGTAAACATGAAACTAGCCGTTGTAGGAGCTACCGGATTGGTAGGCTCAGAAATCCTAGAGGTGCTGGAAGAGCACAACTTCCCATTTGATGAATTACTCTTAGTAGCCAGTGAAAGGTCTGCAGGGAAAAAGATGACTTTTAAGGGTAAGGAATACACCATCGTGGGATTGAAACAGGCTGTTTCTGAGAAGCCGGACATCGCTATATTTTCAGCAGGAGGAGGCACCTCATTGGAATGGGCGCCTCAGTTTGCCGCAGTAGGAACCATCGTCATTGACAATTCTTCCGCTTGGAGAATGGATCCTACCAAGAAACTTGTTGTACCGGAAATCAATGCCAAAGACTTAAGAATAGACGATAGGATTATTGCCAATCCCAACTGTTCTACCATACAAATGGTAGTAGCGCTGAATTTGTTGCATAAGCGTTATGGCATCAAAAGGATCGTGGTGTCTACCTACCAGTCTGTGACCGGTACCGGTAAGGCAGCAGTAGATCAGATGATGGCAGAAAGAAATGGACAGCCTGTGGATATGGTGTATCCACATAAAATTGACATGAATGTGCTACCTCATATTGATGTGTTCCAACCCAATGGCTACACCAAGGAGGAAATGAAAATGATCAATGAGACCAAGAAAATTTTTGGTGATGACAGCATTCAGGTGACCGCCACTACAGTGAGAATCCCGACCATGGGTGGCCATTCGGAATCGGTAAATGTGGAATTCCATCAAGACTTTGACCTAGAGGAAGTAAAAGAAATTTTAGCGAATACCCCTGGAGTGGTACTTCAGGATGATCCGGCCAATAACCTGTATCCGATGCCACTTACTTCTCACAAAAAGGATGAAGTATTTGTTGGAAGGTTGAGAAGGGATGAATCCCAGCCAAATACGTTGAACATGTGGATTGTGGCTGATAACCTGAGAAAAGGTGCTGCAACCAACGCGGTGCAAATTGCTGAGTACCTGATGGAGCACAGCATGGCATAAATGATATGCATAAGGCTGTTTCTGATTCTGATTTCCGGAATTAAACCAAAAATTTATTGGTAATTGATCTGGGAGTACGATTTAGAGACAGCCTCTTTTTTTTATTTAAATTAACACGATTTGGAGATTCAAAAGGTCTATACCAAAAAAGTAAAGAAATTCATTCAGGATTACCTGCATGAGAAAGATCCTTTTAAGCTTTTTTTGTCGCTCCAAAAAAAGGTAGACTATGATTTAAAACTTGCGGTAGAGCAACTTACTGCCCGCCAAAAAGGATTGAAAAAAATCCCTGATTGGGCGAATAACCTTTCTTTGTTTTTTCCTGTCAACTTATCCGTGGAACAGGCTTCATCAGAGGAAACAGCCCGGTTTAAAACTGAATTGGTCAAAGGAACTTCCATGATAGACCTTACCGGTGGATTTGGCATAGATACATTTTACCTGGGAGCCAATTTCAAATCAGTAAACTACTGTGAGCGGGATGAGGATCTGGTGGATATTTTCAGGTACAATATGGATATCCTGGGCATGTCTCATGTCAAGACTTTTCATGGGGATGGCCTGGAAATTTTGGGTCGTTTTCCTGAGCCCTTTGATCTCATTTATGTAGATCCGGCCAGAAGAGGGGAGCATAACCAAAAATTATTCAAATTGGCGGATTGTGAACCCGATGTGGTGGCGAATTGGGACTTGATGAAATCCAAAGGGAAAAACATCCTGGTCAAAGTATCGCCCATGTTGGACTTGAAGCAGACCATCAATGAATTGCCGGAGGTACAGCAGATATGGGTACTTTCCGTAAAGAATGAGGTAAAGGAATTACTCCTGCTATGGCAAGAAGAACAAGAATTATCGGAGGCCCAGATCCATTGTGTAGATTTGGGGACAGCAGGCCGGCAGGACTTCGACTTTACTCTGGCAAAAGAGCAGGAGGCCAGCAGTACCTTTTCTGAAGTCAAATCCTATATCATTGAACCCATGGCCAGCATCATGAAGGCAGGTGCCTTCAAACTTTTCGGACAGCAGTTCGGCATGGATAAGCTACATCCCAACAGCCATCTGTACACCTCGGATAACTATTCAGAGGATATTCCCGGGCGTGTTTTTGAGGTGATCAGAGAATTTAAACAGCCCAAAAAAGAACTCAAATCTACCTTTCCTTCCGGTAAGGTAAATGTGATTTCCAGAAATTTTGCCCTTTCAACGGAAGAGATCAAAAGGAAATTTAAACTGAAGGATGGAGGGGAGGACTTTTTGATCTGCACCAAAGTAGGGGAAAGCTATCGTGTTTTTCATGGCCGAAAATTGCGGTAAATCTTTACCAAGAAGGGAGGAAATGCGTATCTTTTCCACTGTTTAATAATCTTGCCTTCAAAATGAAAAGAATACTGCTTCTATTTTGGGTTTTGCTAATCTCCATGGATGGCTTTGCCCAAATCCAAAAAAACTGGGCTTGGGGTGGTCCATTGGATCCCCTGCAACAGAAATACCGTGTCATGCATTACCAGTTGGAGCTGGAGCTATTTCCTGAATCCCAGGAAATCCACGGGAAAAACAAAATCACTTTTGAGTCGGAAGAAAAATTGGATACCCTGCGCTTGAACCTGATCGAGGAATATGAGGTGAAAAAGGTTATCATGAATGGGCAAGAGGTAGCTTTTAGACATTTTGGAGATACTTTGGATATTTTCCCCGTGGACTGTACCTGTGAAGAAGTGGAGGTATACTATGGAGGCCAAACGCCCATTGCCATCCGTCCGCCCTGGACAGGAGGATTTACCTGGGAAATAGATGAATTGGACAACCATTGGATGGGCCTGTCCTCTCAGAATGAAGGAGCCAAGATTTTCATGCCCTGTTTGGATCATCCTTCCAGTGAACCATTGAATGGTGTCGATTTGATATTTACCGCACCCAAACCCTACTTTGTGGCTTCCAATGGGCGATTGGTGGACAGCAGGGAAAGAGAAGGCAAAATTACCTACCATTGGAGTACCCAATACCCCATCAATAATTACAACATCAATTTTACCTTGGGTATTTTTCATGAAGTGTCTACCACCTTTGAAAGCGTAGATGGTAAGCAAATCCCCATGTTTGTTTGGGTGCTGCAACAAAATAAAGACCAAGCTTTGCCGCTTTTAGAGGTATTGAAGACATCCGCTGCCACACACGAATACTACTTTGGCCCCTATCCATTTCCTAATGATAAAATCGCTGTGGTTGAAACACCTTACTTAGGCATGGAACATCAGACCATCAATGCCTATGGTAATAATTTCCAGTTTGAAAAGATTGGAGAGGTTACCGCAGATTGGCTTTTGCACCATGAGCTGGGGCATGAATGGTTTGGCAATAAAATTTCGGTCAAAGATTGGGCGGATTTTTGGATTCATGAAGGCCTGACCGCATATGGGGATTGGCTTTTTTACCTCAAGCATGGAGGAGAAGAGGCATACCATGAAAAAGTGGGCAGTGTGAAAGCAGGGATCAGAAACCTGCGACCGGTAGTTTCCCCGAGAAACTCCACCTCAGACTATGCCTATCACCCTGAAATTTACACCAAGGGAGCCTTTATCATCCATTCCTTACGCTATCATATCGGTGATGAGCTTTTTTTTCCTATGCTCAAAGCTTTTGTTTCAGATGAACGCTTTATTTATGAAAATTTAGTGGAAACCCAGGACTTTACCGGATTTGTCCAGGATTTTACTAGTTTGGACTTACAGGGATTTTTTGACCTTTACCTTAAATCTGTCAGGTTACCGGAAGTAAAGGTGAGGAAAAAAGGCAAAAAGGGATATCAGGTCAGCCTCCCTAACATCAACTTCACAATGCCCGTAGAAATCAAAACTTCCAATGGTTATGAGCGGCATGTATTGTCTTCAAAACCGGTGTTGGTGCGAAGCGAGGGGGCGATCGAAGTGGACCCGAGAGGTTGGTATTTACTGGCAAAAAAATGAACCCGAATAAATTGATCATTCAGGCGGCTTGTGTAAGCATCCTTTGTCTATTCCATTTTACACTGCAGGCACAGAGCCTCAGGAAGTTGGTAGAAGAAAGAGGGCCTTTGGTTTTTGCGCACAGAGGAGCAGTAGATCCTAATGTGCCTGAAAATAGCCTTTTCGGTATGTATCAGGCCAAAGCAGAAGGGATACACCTATTGGAGATCGATCTCATGGAAAGTCAGGATGGGGTTTTATACCTGCTTCACGACAGGACCTTGGACAGGACCACTTTGGGCAAAGGAAATATTTCCGAATGGAAGAGTAAGGATTTAGATAGTGTGAGATTAAAGGGGGTTGAAGAGTACCTTCCCCGTTTTGAAGCATTTTTAAAGGCATCCGCCCAAAAGGAAGTTTACCTGATGCTGGATGTGAAAAAAGCACCGCTGCACAAAGTAGTGGACGCAGTGGAGGCAGCTGGGATGTTGGATAGAGTAGTATTGCTTACTTTCAGTTTAGCAAGGGCCCAGGAAGCTTTTGATATGGAGCAACGCTTTTTGGTCTCTGTCCTGATTACTAAGGAGGAGGAATTTGACGAATACCTTTGCAAAACCACCGATCCTTTTCATGTGGCGGTTTACCTCAATAAAGAAGCTGACCTTGGTTTGTATGCCCGAGCCAAAGAATTGGGCTTGCCAATCATTACAGATGTAATGGGGGCCATTGACAGTCAAGGGATTGAAGATCCTGCCATTTACAGGGAATTTGTGCAAAAGAGACATCCCAATATGGTGGTCAGCGATTTCCCCAAGATTTTACAGCAAGCTATCTTCTGATTGGATTTGGCATTTTTTAATTATTTAGCCAAATTGGATAAGCTAAGACATTTCAAAACTTTTAATTCTTTCTGCCAATGACTTCAAGAGCATTGATAAGGCTTTCATTGATTGTCAATTACATGGTTTTTGCCGTTTTGCTGAATTCGGTCGGCGCTGTCATCTTGCAGGTACAGCGTTCTTTTGATGTCAGTAAAGCGGAGGCCTCGGTCTTGGAGGGATTCAAAGACCTGCCCATCGCCATTTTTTCCTTTATTGTAGCTTCTTTGCTGCCGAAAATAGGACTGAAAAAAGGCATGTTGGCCGTTCTTTTTTTGGTTGCCCTGATTTGCTTCATCATGCCGCTTACGGCGAATCAGTTTTGGTACTTCAAATTGCTATTTGCTGCCGTAGGTATTTCCTTTGCCGTTATAAAAGTCTCTGTATTTGCGATGATCGGTTTGGTGACTTCCAATACCAAGGAGCATAGCAGCCTTATGAGCACTATTGAAGGGTTTTTTATGGTAGGGGTACTCTTAGGGAATGTATTTTTTTCCTTGTTTGTGAATGATGCGGATCCGAGTTCCAGAGAATGGCTGAATGTATATTGGTATTTGGGACTGATGAGTTTAGCGGCGGCTGTTCTGCTATATATGGCCAAGATCAATGAGTCCGAATCCAAAAGGGAGCAGACCAAGGCTTGGGATGAATTTCTCGAAATGCTGAAGTTGGTAATACGGCCTTTGGTATTGGTCTTTGCAGCTTCGGCTTTTCTTTTTGTCCTGATTGAGCAAAGCTTTATGACCTGGACGCCTACTTTTTATCAGGAAGTGCTAAAAGTTCCTGCCAGCATGAGTATTCAGGCAGGGGCAGTATTGGCAGGAGCCTTGGCGGTAGGCCGTTTATTGGCAGGAATAGTACTCAAGCGGGTGCATTGGTTGACCTTTACTTTGATCTGCACCATTTTGGTGGGGATCTGTGTCTTGTTGACCTTACCTCTTACATCAAGTTTGCCTGATACAGTAGAAACCATCACTTGGTTCAACGCCCCTTTTGTGGTATATCTCTTCCCTTTGCTGGGTGTTTTTTTGGCACCCATTTACCCCACCATCAATTCCGTGGTCTTGAGCGCCTTGCCCAAATACATGCAAAGCTCCATGTCAGGACTGATTGTGGTGTTTTCTGCCTTGGGAGGAACTACGGGTTCCATCATTACAGGGCATATTTTTGAGTCCTATGGTGGGACCAATGCCTTTTATTTCTCTTTATTGCCCATTGCCTTGCTTTGCCTGGTTTTGGTATTGTTAAACAGACAAGTAAAAACATCATGAGTTTATCTCCATATACACCGCCGGAAGAACTGTACTGGGAGCTTTTTGAAGCAGTGCAGCTGAGCGACATATTTCCTGATTCCAAGACCTTTGTGGACTGTGTGCCCAAGCGACCGGCAGAGGAAATCCTCAAGGAATTTTATGAAAAGGTCAAGCAAAGTGATTTTGACCTAGAGGATTTTGTGCATGACAATTTCGAGTTGCCCCCTGAACCCAAGCCAATCAAAATTCCTGAGGACTTGAGTCTGGAGGAAAGGTTACACTTTCAGTGGGACCTATTGCGGAGGGAGCCTGATAAGGAAGTGACGGATTCCAGCTTACTGCCATTGCCCCATCCTTATGTGGTGCCGGGAGGCAGATTTCGGGAAATCTATTACTGGGACAGTTATTTTACGATGCTTGGGCTTAAAGTCTCTGGGAAAGTAGAGCTCATTGCCTCCATGGTGGAAAATTTTGCCCATCTGATCAATACCGTCGGCCATATTCCCAACGGTAACCGCAGCTATTTTTTGTCCAGGTCACAACCTCCTTTCTTTGCCAAAATGGTGGAATTACTGGCCGAGGTAAGCGGTGATGAGGACATCATGAAAAAGTACTTCCACGAAATGTTGATGGAGTATGTGTTTTGGGTGGAAGGGGAAGCAGAAATACAGCTACCTGGAAAACGTCACAAAAGAGTAATAAGACTGGACGAAGATGCCCTCCTTAACAGGTATTTTGACGAGGAAGCTACACCCAGGGCAGAATCTTTCAGAGAAGACATTGAGCTGTCCGAAACCACCAGAAGGTATCCGGAGAAAGTGTTTAGAAACCTGCGCGCTGCCTGTGAATCTGGATGGGATTTCAGTTCCAGGTGGTTGTATGATCCCCTGGAGTTAAATTCCGTGCAGACGGTGGCCATCATTCCTATTGATTTGAATGTGCTTTTGGCAGAAACAGAGCGGATATTGATTTATGTAGGCAAGCTGATCGGGGAGGACAAGTTGGTGGGCAGAATGGAGAAGAAACGGCGCAACAGGATTGAAGGGATGAACAGGTACTGCTGGGATGAGGAAAGGGGAATTTTCCTGGATTACCACATCAAGTTCAAGGAAAGGGTGGACCGCCCTTCTTTGGCCATGCTATATCCGCTTTGGGCAGGCACAGCTACCGCGCATCAGGCTGGCAAAGTGATCCAATATGTGGAAAAGCATTTCTTAAAACCAGGCGGCTTGGTCACCACCAATATCCATTCGGGACAACAGTGGGATGCGCCGAACGGTTGGGCTCCGCTGCAATGGATAGGTTTTGAAGCCTTTTGGAATTATGGGCGCAGGGATCTGGCGATGGAGCTGGCCAATAGATGGACCAGGCTGAATGAACAGGTCTTTGAGCGTACCGGTAAAATGATGGAAAAATACAACGTGGAGGACCTGAGTTTGGAGGCCGGGGGAGGAGAGTACCCTGTGCAGGATGGTTTTGGCTGGACCAATGGGGTGTATTTGGCGCTTAAAGAGAGGATGAAAACCTGACATTATCGTGGCAGTGATGGTAAATGGAGAGCTGGTTGAAGGGTTTAAAGCTTAAAGTTTAATAAACTATTCCATACCGGTTTACTTCACGATAAAAGAGAACCCTAATCCTTGATTCACAGTTAAAATGACATACACACCTTTGTGTGTATACCATTGAAGAGTTCTCCTGTCTTCAATTGGTAACAAAAGATAATTACACTATGAAAAAACTCATTCTAAGTACTTTTGTCCTGATCATTTTTGTCTTTACGGGCAAAATTCAAGCGCAAAATGCCCCCTATGCCTTTTACCTGACCTGGAATCAGGACCCTACCACCTCCATGGTGGTGGATTGGCATGCTGATGGCCTGGAACCACAAACCCTTCAAATCCGCAGAAAAGGCACCTCAACATGGCAGACCATGGAAAGTGATGTGCTGCCCTATCCTTTCTCCGAACGCAAAGTGCATCGGGTGGCTCTATTAGGCTTACGTCCCGATACGGCGTATGAAATCATTTTTCCAGGTTCAGAAGAGGTCTACTATTTCAGAACCATGCCTTCTAACCTAAATGAAAAATCACTTAAAATAGCCATTGGAGGAGATTCCATGCATCGGAGGGAGTGGTTTGAAAAAACCAACAGAATGGTGAGTTTCTTCGAGCCGGATTTCATCATCATAGGAGGAGATATGGCTTATGAAAATGGACTTCCTGAAAATATTGACCGCATTTATGATTGGTTTGAAGCCTATTCCAATACCCTGGTAACTTCTGATAAACGCATTCTCCCTTGTGTGGTGGCCATAGGTAACCATGAAGTGGTTGGGGGCTATCACAGCAGAAACCCTGGGTATGAACAGACCAATTCCTTCAGAGAGCGGATTGCGCCCTATTTTTACAGACTCTTCGCTTTCCCAGGCCAACCGGGATACAATACATTGGACTTTGGGACATACCTGAGTTTGATCATTTTGGATACAGAGCATTCCAATCCTATCCAAGGGGTGCAAACCCAATGGTTGGCCCAGACGCTCAAGGATAGAGAACATGTGCTGCACAGGATTCCCATTTACCACGTGCCGGGATTCCCATCCGTAAGGAAATACGAGGATTACACCCAAACCTTGGTTAGAGAGCATTGGGTGCCGCTTTTTGAAGAAAATGGGGTGCGCATTGCTTTTGAAAACCATGACCATGCCTACAAGAGAACTTATCCCATCCGCAACTTGGAAGTCGATCAAACGGGGATCATTTATGTGGGAGATGGTTCTTGGGGAGTGGCAGAAAGGGAAATTCATGAGGTTGACAGTACCTGGTACCTCAAGAAAGCACAATCTGTGAGGGCCTTTACCTTGTTGACCTTGGATGGGCCACAGTTTAGCCTGATTTCGGTGGATGATGAGGGAAGGATTATTGACACCTACCCGGAAAGTCCATTTCCTTTTCAGTCAGAAAGATAGCGAGTACTTTTTGTACTCATAAATATACCTGCTAAGAAACCGGTAATTATAATGGCCATTGTTCCCAGGACAATGGCCCAATTTTTATGGATAAGGGGAAGAGCAAGCTGTGGGAAAAACTCGGCCAAACTGACCCAAGCAATCACCATCAATCCTGAAATCACACCTAGGATAGCTGGAATTTTTGAAAGCTTAAGGGAAATTAAACCCAAAAACAACAAGCCCAGGAGTCCGCCACTGAAAATCGAAGCCAATGCCCACCAAGCATCCAAAGCACTTTCTACGCCTCTGAAACCAATGGCTACCAGAATACTCAAAAAGCCCATACTGCCGGAGCTCCAATACAGCACCTTCATGCTTTCTTTTTCGGTCAGCCCAGGGCGAAGGTATTTTTTCACGTGGTCTTCCAGAATCACTGTAGCAGAACTGTTGATGGAAGTGGATAAGGTACTCATCCCGGCGGCAAAGATCCCGGCGATCAATAAGCCAGTGATCCCATCAGGAAGGGCATTGATGATAAAATAGGGAAAAACCTTGTCCCCCTCTGTGGCCAAGTCCTGGGGAATCCTGTCGGGGAAATGCTGGTAATAGACAAATAATGCAGTCCCGATCATAAAAAAGAGCAAAGAAACGGGAATGTAAAGTAAGCTTCCCAAGGCTGTGGATCTTTGTGCAGACGGAATGTCTTTGGCACCTAGGTAGCGTTGGATGTAGCTTTGGTCCACCCCAAAGTTTTGCAGGTTGATGAAGAGTCCATATATCAAAACCAGCCAAAACGTACTTTCTGTCCAAGACCAATGGAAGGAGCCTAAGGAGAATTTTTCCAATGTCATGCCCTGGCTCCAAAATTGTCCAAAGCCTCCCGGCAATTCAAGAAGGATAAAGACCAAGCAGGCCAAAGCCCCAAGGATCAGGAGAATGCCTTGAATGGCATCTGTCCATACCACTGCCTCCAAACCTCCTAAGGTAGCATACAACAAAACCCCCAGGCCCGTTATCCAGATGATGTGGGTGATGCTCCAGCCAAGCATCAAATGCATGGGCAAGGCCAACAGGTATAAGATGGCGCCCATCCGGGCCATCTGGGTCAGGAGGTAGCAAATGGAGGCATAAATTCTCGCCCATAAGCCAAAGCGGGCTTCAAAATAGGCATAGGCAGAAGGGCTTTGCAGCTTTCGATACAGAGGGACAAAAACAAAAATTGCAAAAACAGCTGCTATGGGGATCGAAAGGCTGAAAACAAATGCGTTCCAATTGCCGGAATAGGCATTTCCGGGTAAAGCAAGAAAGCTGATGCTGCTGAGGTAAGTGGCAAAAATGGACATGCCCAGTGCCCAAGCGGGTAATTTACCGCTTCCAGTCGTATAGTCCAGGCTATTTCTTTTCCTGAAATAGAAGGAAGCCCCAAAAGCAATGATGCCCAACAAATAAAAAGTAAATACCAATAGGTCAATGGAGGGCAGGGACATGGATTTAAAGTTGGTTGACTTTTTCCTTGATTTCTACAATGGCGGATTGAATGTCGGCTTCCAGCTCCGGATGGATCCTTAAAAGCGGAGAAGCCAAATGTGCCCCACAGATTCCAAGCTTTTCCATAGCGACCTTAAGGCCTTGAAAGTAGCTATAACTTTTACCTCCTCTTCCATAAATCCTTTTGGAAATTTCCAGAACAATTGGCTGTATTTGCTGCATGGTTTTCCAGTCTTTTGCCTTGGCTGCTTCAAAAAGCCGCACATAAAGTTGCGGGAAAAGATTGGCTCCGCCACTGACGCCCCCATCTGCACCGGCCAATACTGTTTGGACCAGCATTTCTTCAGGTCCTGTCAGGATATAAAAATCCGGTCTTTCTGCTTTGATTTCCAAAAGCTTTTCTAAATACACCCCATTGCCCGAACTGTCCTTGATGCCGATGATCTGAGGGTGTTTAGCCAGTGCCCGCACGGTATGCACCTCCAAATGGCATTTGGTCATGTGAGGGAAGTTGTACAGGATCATAGGAAGGGCGCATTCATCCGCAAGATGCTTGTAGTATTGGTACAGATCTTCCTGGTCCAAGTGGAAGAAGAATGGTGTCAAGGCGACTACGGCAGCAGCGCCTTCGGTCTGGGCGACGTGGGCCAACTCCAAGCTGACATCCAAGCAAGTATCACTGATACCTACCAATACAGGCTTTTCTTGGTTGGCAGACTGACAGACCGCTTTGATGAAATCCTTCCGCAGTGATACACTCAAGCTGGGTGTTTCCCCGGTGCTGCCCAAGATGAATAGGCTATGCACGCCTCCCTGCAACAAATGCCGGGTCAGGGTTTCAGCCCCTTTGACATCCAGCTGCCCATTTTCTAAAAGGGGAGTGACAGTTGGAACAACGATTCCTTCTATCTTTGGTAATAGGTTTATAGGTATCATCTTGGTAATTTAAAAAATATTTTCAGGTCAGCGATCAATTATCCAAAATTGGTAACAGTTGTACATCAGAAAAAATTGTATGTAATGGCTAAAGGAATCGAAATACTCAAACAACCCTACCCTTACTATTACAAAGGGTTCAATTTTGTAATTGTTGCTGGCATCATTTTCATCATGAGCCTGTTGTTCAATTACCTTTTTGAACCTTTTGTGGTATACAGGCCAGAACATAAAGTGGCGTATTTCTGGATTTCAATGATCCATTCTCTCAATGCCTTTATGGTGGTTTTGATAATCCTGTTCATTAATAACAATATGGTGGATGAAGACAGATGGACCGTAGTGAAGGAGATGGTTTTGATAGGTTTTATGCTGTTTATGATAGGGGTTTGTCAGTTTTTGGTTAGAGATTTGATTTACGACAATCCTGATAATTGGTCTTTGGGATATTTATTGGAGGAATTACGCAATACTTTTTTGGTAGGTATTTTGTTTGTCATCATTCTGGTTCCGCTCAACTACCTACGATTGGCGAAGGGGCATCTAATGACCGCCAAATCTATCAATACCCAATCTTTGCTGGGGCAAACTTCCGAAAAGACTTCCTTAATCCCCATCATCACACAGCAAAAAAGTGATGACTTTGAATTGGAGGCCAATCGTTTTTTATTTGCCAAAGCAGATGGGAACTACCTGGAGATTTTTTTGGAAAATGGAGGTACAGCTGCAAGGTTGATCAAAAGAATGACCTTGAAGGAGCTGGAACAGCAATTGGAACCTTTCCCGAATTTTTTCAAAACACACCGCTCGTACTTGGTTAACCTCCAAAAAGTAGTCCATGTAAAAGGCAATGCCCAGGGTTATTTACTTCAAATAAAAGATGCCGTTGAGGAAGTTCCTGTTTCAAGGGGGATGATTCCAAAGTTTGAACGGCAGTATTTGGATTGAAAAGCGTGTATTTCATCCCATTTTCTTGATGCCCGTCACAGCCTGCAATTTTGAAGTTCAAATCAATTTACATTTGAAAAAAAACCAGATCAGTGATGAGAAGACATGATTTAGATTGGCTCCGGGTTATCGTATTTGCCTTGTTGATACTTTACCATGTGGGGATGTTTTTTGTCCCTTGGGGTTTCCATATCAAAAATAATGTGATTTATGAAGGGGTAAAATGGCCCATGTTGTTTGTCAACCAATGGCGCCTCCCTATTCTTTTCGTGATTTCCGGTATGGGAACTTACTATGCTTTATCCAAAAGGAGCGGGGGCCAATTCGCTATGGAAAGGATCAAGCGCTTGTTCCTGCCCTTGCTGGTCGGGATTCTTTTTATTGTTCCGCCTCAGGTGTATTTTGAAAGATTGGACAAAGGACAGTTCGAAGGTGCTTATTTTGACTTTTGGCCTGCCCAAGCATTTATCGGTATTTATCCGGAAGGCAATTTCTCTTGGCATCACCTCTGGTTTTTGCCCTACCTTTTGGTTTTCTCCTTACTGCTGATACCCAGTTTTCTATACCTGAGGAATAATCCCCAAACAAGCTTGATCAAGCGGGTAAGTCGCTTGGCGGCAAGGCCAATGGGTTTGTTTTGGTTGGTTGTGCCTTTGTATCTCTGGGAGTCATTGCTGGAGCCCTTCTTTCCTTCTACCCATGCCTTATGGGGGGACTGGTTTAATGTGGTCAATTACCTCACGCTTTTCTTTTATGGCTTCCTGCTGATCTCGGTGGGGGATGTTTTTTGGAAAACTTTAGCCGCAAATCGAAGGAAATACCTGTATTTGGGTATTGTAGGGTTTAGTTTAATGATTGGCTTAAGAATGTTTTGGGAGGATTCCACGCTGGTCCATTTTATAGAGGCCTTATTTAAAGTGGTCAACCTTTGGGCTTGGATTCTGGCACTATTTGGCTATGCATCGGCTTATTTGAACCAATCCAGTAACACTTTGAGCTATGCTAATGAGGCAGTTTATCCATTTTATATTCTTCATCAGACCATCACCATCGCCATCGGGTTTTATTTGATGGATTTGGATTGGGGGTTTTGGCCAAAATTCCTTATCATGGTAGTTGGCACTTTTGGCATTTCCTGGTTGATCTATGAAGTAGGGATCAGGAGGTGGACTTGGATCAGGCCCTTGTTTGGTTTGAAAAACCGTATTCAGGACACTTCTGCGGCCGCTTGAACAGGCCCTACAGCGGCTTCAGGAATCCATCCCTGTAAAGCTGCATGAGCGGCTGCCTCTCCAGTATCTTTGATTAAAAGCAGAGGAACACCCAAGATATGTAATTCGGTGGCTATGGCCAACAAGTCAGGGTGCCGGGAAACTTTGATGTCGCGGATGTAAATCATCTTCACCCTACCGGGAAAGTCTTTAACCACCTGCAGGTAGATTTCAGGATCATGTTGGCCAGAGTCTCCGACCAGGACAAACTGAAGGTGTTTTTCGATTTCAAAGATTTTTTCGACCTGTTTCAGTTTATGCTCCCAGTGACTGCCTGCGAAAAACTGCTCTCTGGACAGCCCCAAATCCCGAAGCATCAAAGGACCCTTGGGGATGCCGTGTACTTCCAAAAATTCCATCAGAAAGTCATACAGGTTCCAGGGCGAACTGGACACATAGAAAAAGGGATGGGCATCCTTTTCCCCCTTACCTTTAGCTAATGCCTGGTAAAATTCCGCCACCCCGGGGAATGGCAACCGGGTATGGGCATTTCCCAAAAAAGTGGTTTTCAGCATGGTCCATAAGCGGGTGGCCCCGGTGGGTACAATGGTGTCATCTATATCAGAAATTACGCCAAAGCCCATTGGGTCCAAAGGGATGAATACCTTGTTGTTGGCCCTTACAGTCCCCTGATTTTTAACTACCTGATCCAGTAATTCCAAACTGACTTCCTGCCAAGGGGAATCCAGCTGAAATGGGTTTCGTGATTTTAGGTGAATTTCAAAGTAACCTTCTTCATCAGTGGTGGCGATTTGCCTTATTCCCTGGAATTCTGCTTTTACCCGAACGCCGGGAATTTCCCAGGACATAAAGCGCTTGTACATTTTGGAAAAGTTTTTCCATTTCCCATCTTCCAGATTGGAAGCAACAATACCCCTGTCCCGAAGTACCCTTCCCAGAAAATAGATTTCATGCCGGTTGCCAAAACCCTTGAAAGGTAAGATCATTACAGATTTCACCAGACCGCTTTTCAGCCCAAAGACTAACTTAGCTTTGGAAAATTGGGTTTTGACAGCATATAAAAATCGAAGACTGGCTTTTTTGAGGAAGGTCAAAATTGTTTTATTTGATTTTCCTCTAAAATAGTAAAAATTCAACAGATCATTTTTTGCAATCCAATCTGGCTATGGGTAAATTTCTTGCTTACATCTTTTATGCCCATTTAACCTATTGCTAGAAAAATGAAAAATCCAGCCTCCTCCCAAAGAAGGGATTTCCTAAAAAAAGCCGGTTTGGCATCTATGGCCTTAGGCTTACTGTCCAATCCTTTTGACCTATTGGCACGCGGAAATGTCAATCCGCCCTTCAAGGTTTCCCTCGCAGAGTGGTCGGTCAACAGGTTGATCTTTTCAGGGAAATTGGATCATTTGGATTTTCCCTTGGAAAGTAAAAAGCATGGGATCCTTGCCGTAGAATACGTCAATCAGTTTTTCATGGATAAAGCCCAGGACAAGGCCTATCTCGGAGAGATGAACACCCGCTGCCAAAATGAGGGCATAGAACAGGTGCTCATCATGTGTGACAGGGAGGGGATGCTTGGGGCTAAGTCCGAGTCCGACCGACTTCAGACGGTGGAAAACCATAAAAAATGGGTTGAAGCAGCCCAATTCTTAGGCTGTCATTCCATCCGTATCAATGCCTATACAGAAATCCCTTGGTCTGCTGATCCCCAAGTGGCTACAGAGGCCATGAAACTCTGTGCGGACGGCATGAGGCCCTTGTGTGAATTTGCAGATGATTATGGCATTGATGTCCTGATAGAAAACCACGGGGGCTACTCCAGTGATGGGAAGTGGTTGTCCGATATGCTTAAAATGGTAGACCATCCCAGGGCCGGAAGTTTGCCTGATTTTGGAAATTTTGTCATTCAATCCAAGGAAGGGAATGTCATTTCCTATGATTCTTATCGCGGGGTAGATGAACTGATGCCCTTGGCCAAAGGGGTGAGTTTGAAACCCTATGTGTATGACGATGCGGGGAATCAATCTCCTTTGGACTATGAAAGGATGTTGCTTTTGGTGCTTTCCCATGGCTACCATGGGCATGTGGGCATTGAACATGGCGACAGGGACTGGGAATGGGAAAGCATAGTGGAAATCAGGGAAATATTGGAAGACCTTCAGAAGCAGTTGGGTTAAAGATCAAAAACCAACAACCAATCCATTAAACGATGGAATTAATCCCTTTCAAACCTTGCTATTCAGGCATTTTAATTAATTTTGCGCCTTATGGCAAAAAATGAACAAACTGCGGAGAACGCGCAACTGAAAGATATCATCGCACATGCCAAAGAATATGGTTTTGTGTATCCCTCTTCGGAAATCTATGATGGCCTGCAGGCTGTTTACGATTACGGGGCTTATGGAGTGGAATTGAAAAACAACCTGAAGCGACTTTGGTGGGAAACCATGACGCGCCTCAATGACAATATTGTGGGGATTGATGCGGCTATTTTTATGCATCCTACCACCTGGAAGGCCTCCGGTCACGTGGACAGCTTCAATGACCCCATGATTGACAATAAGGACAGCAAGAAGCGGTATCGTGCAGATGTGCTGATTGAGGAAAAGGCTGCCCAATATGAGAAAGCAGGGGACAAGGAAAGGGCTCAAAATCTTTTGAACGCCATGGCCCGTTTGCTCGAGGCAGAAAACTTTATTGGGGTAAGGGAATTGATCATCAATGAAGGCATTGTATGTCCCATCAGTGGCACGGCCAATTGGACGGAAGTACGTCAGTTTAACCTCATGTTTTCCACCCAAGTGGGTTCCGTAGCAGAAGATGCTTCAACCATTTACCTGAGGCCGGAAACGGCGCAGGGTATTTTTGTCAACTTCCTCAATGTGCAGAAGACGGCTAGGATGAAGGTGCCTTTTGGTATTGCCCAGATCGGTAAGGCTTTTAGGAATGAAATTGTAGCCAGACAGTTTATCTTCCGTATGCGGGAGTTTGAGCAGATGGAGATGCAATTCTTTGTCAGGCCTGGCACTGAGTTGGAATGGTATAAAGAATGGGCAGCCACCCGTATGAAATGGCACAGGGCTTTGGGTATTCCTGAGGAGAAATTGAGAAGACATGACCATGAGAAACTGGCCCACTATGCCAATGCCGCCATGGATATTGAGTATGAATTCCCATTCGGCTTTAAGGAAGTAGAAGGGATCCACTCAAGGACAGATTTTGACCTGAAGAGCCATCAAGAGTATTCCAAAAAGAAGCAGCAGTATTTTGACCCTGAAGTCAATCAGAATTATATTCCTTATGTGATCGAGACTTCCATTGGGGCGGACAGGCTTTTCCTGATGACCTTGTGCAATGCCTATGTGGAGGAAGAAGTAGAAGGCAAGCAAAGGACTTACCTGAAGCTCCATCCGGCCTTGGCGCCGGTGAAAGCAGCCATTTTGCCTTTGACCAAGAAGGACGGACTGCCGGAAAAAGCCCAGGAGATTGTAGAAAACCTGAAATACGATTTCAATATCATTTATGAGGAAGCGGCGTCAATCGGTAAGCGGTATACCCGTCAGGATTTGATCGGTACGCCTTTCTGTATCGCGGTGGACCATCAGACTTTGGAGGATAATACCGTCACCATCAGACATAGGGATACCACCGAACAAGAAAGGGTTGCCATATCTGATCTACATGCCCGTTTGACTGAAGCTTGCAGCTTTAGGAGGGTGTTTGAGAAGATTTGATGGCAGGACCATGGAATAATTTGGCTTTATTAAAAAAGGAGGACGCTGAAGGCACGCGTCCTCTTTTTTTATGATCGGCCTTTCAGACCTCTGGTTTTGTTCTGTGCTGTTATCCCAGACTTCCGCAAGCTGCAGTCTGGGTTGTCACAGGACAGCCTTTCAGGCCTTATTGTACCGTTTCCATAGGCTTATGGGAATAAAATTCGAGCTCTATCATCAATGAATGATAGGGCTTGTACAGAACAGGTTTTCCCGGACTTCAGAATTTTTTTGGAGTGGAGGTGCTTTCTGTATTCCCGGATTGTTTGGGATGGAGGATAAGGCCTGAAGGGCCGATCTGTACCAGCCCGGGATGAAGTCCCGGGGTCTAGGAACCACATACAACCCCCGAGGTCTGAAAGACCGACCGGTGATAGAAAATGTTTTATGTCGATTGGAATGAGATCGGCCCTTCAGGCCTCTGATTTCTTGTTGTCTTATTACCCCAGACTTCCGCAAGCTGCAGTCTGGGTTGTCACAGGACAGCCTTTCAGGCCATATTGTACCGTTTCCATAGGCTTATGGGGTAAAGATTCGAATCTGATAATCAATGAATGATAGAGCTTATACAGAACAGGCTTTCCCGGACTTCAAGAAATTTCTGGCAGTTTAGGTACTTTCCATATTCAGGTATTTCTTGGAATGGAGGACCAGGCCTGAAGGGCCGATCTGTACCAGCCCGGGATGAAGTCCCGGGTCTAGGAACCATATATATCCCCCGAGGTCTGAAGGACCGGTCATTGATAGAAAAAGTTTTCATGTTGATTGGAATGCGATCGGCCCTACAGGCCTCTGATTTCGTGTTGTCTTATTATCCCAGACTTCCGCAAGCTGCAGTCTGGGTTGTCACGGGACAGCCTTTCAGGCCTTATTGTACCGTTTCCATAGGCTTATGGGGTTAAAAATTCGAATCTGATCATCAATGAATGATAGGGCTTGTACAGAACAGGCTTTCCCGGACTTCAGAATTTTTTTGGAGTGGAGGTGCTTTCTGTATTCCCGGATTGTTTGGGATGGAGGATAAGGCCTGAAGGGCCGATCCGTACCAGCCCGGGATGAAGTCCCGGGGTCTAGGAACCACATACAACCCCCGAGGTCTGAAGGACCGGTCTGAAATTAAACGGAAGTATCCGATTAATATAGTTGAAGAAAATTTTTGGTTATTAAATTTGAAACAGGTTTAAATCTTTTCAAAATGCCACAATCCATATCAAAAATTTATCTTCATCTGATTTTTTCAACAAAAAGAAGAGTGAAAATAATTACCGAAGATATCAGGCCTTCACTTCAGGCATATATCATAGAGGTAGCATCTAACCTCAAGATCTTTGTCCATGAGATATATGCAAACCCGGATCATGTTCATATTCTTTGCGAGTTGCCTAGAACAATGACGGTTTCAGAGATTGTACAAAAACTCAAAACCCCAAGTTCATCATGGATGAAAACACAGGGCAAGCGGAGTTTTGAATGGCAAAACGGGTATGGGGTGTTTTCAGCCAGTCAGTCAAAGCTCAATGTTTTGAAACTGTATATTCAAAGGCAAGCCGAACATCATAGAAATATGAGTTTTGAAGATGAGTTCAGGTTATTTTTAAAGGAGTATCAAATAGAGTTTGATGAGAAATATGTATGGGATTAAAAAGATCGGCCTTTCAGGCCTCTGGTTTTGTTCTGTGCTGTTATCCCAGACTTCCGCAGGCTGCAGTCTGGGTTGTCACAGGACAGCCTTTCAGGCCTTATTGTACCGTTTCCATAGTCTTATGGGGTTAAAAATTCGAATCTGATCATCAATGAATGATAAGGCTTGGATTGAACAGGGTTACTCAGACTTCAAAAAATTTCTGGCAGTTTAGGTACTTTCCATATTCAGGTATTTCTTGGAATGGAGGATAAGGCCTGTAGGGCCGATCCGTACCAGCCAGGGATGAAGTCCCGGGGTCTAGGAACCACATACAACCCCCGAGGTCTGAAAGACCGACCGGTGATAGAAAATGTTTTATGTCGATTGGAATGAGATCGGCCTTTCAGGCCTCTGGTTTTGTTCTGTGCTGTTATCCCAGACTTCCGCAGGCTGCAGTCTGGGTTGTCACAGGACAGCCTTTCAGGCTTGATTATACCGTTTACATAGTCTTATTGGCTTAAATTAAGAATCCTTTTATCAATGAATGATAAGGCTTGGATTGAACAGGGTTACTCAGACTTCAAAAAATTTCTAGCAGTTTAGGTACTTTCCATATTCAGGTATTTCTTGGAATGGAGGATAAGGCCTGAAGGGCCGATCTGTACCAGCCCGGGATGAAGTCCCGGGTCTAGGAACCATATATATCCCCCGAGGTCTGAAGGACCGGTCATTGATAGAAAAAGTTTTTATGTTGATTGGAATGCGATCGGCCCTACAGGCCTCTGGATTTTTTCTTTAGGAGATACAAGTTCTGTCATTTGGCAGGAAAATACCTTAATTTTAAACCGAAATACCAAGAGACAGTTTAAATCATATGTCCAAAAAAGCGATCGTCATCGGTGCAGGAATTGCAGGCCTCGCTGCCGCTGTGCGCCTTGCCAATAAAGATTTTCAGGTGCAGGTTTTCGAAGCCAATGCCTACCCGGGTGGTAAATTGTCGGAAATCCAACTCATGGGTTACCGCTTTGATGCGGGACCTTCCCTTTTTACTTTGCCCGAACAAGTGGAAGAACTCTTTCGTATTTCCGGTAAGTCTCCTGAGGAGCATTTTGAATACCTTAAATTGCCGGTGGCCTGTCATTATTTTTGGGAAGATGGCAATCAGGTGAAAGCCTGGTCGGATATCAACCGCTTTGCAGAAGAAGTTGAAACGAAATTGGGCGAACCGGCTGAAAATGTACGAAAGGCGCTAAAGGAATCTGCTTTTATCTACGATCACCTTTCCCCCCTTTTCATGCACCGCTCCCTGCACCAACTGAATACCTGGACCAATAAGGAAGCGCTGAAATCTTACCTCAAGATGGGCAAACTGGGTATTTTCAGTACCATGCACAAGACCAATGAAAAGCGCTTTGAACAAAGCAAGATGGTACAGCTCTTCAACCGTTACGCCACGTACAACGGTTCCAATCCCTATGAAACACCGGCTACCTTGAGCATTATTCCCCACCTGGAGTTCAATATTGGGGCTTTCTTTCCCAAAAATGGCATGCATGACATCACCCTTTCTATCTATCGCTTGGCGCTGGAATTGGGCGTTACCTTCACCTTCAATGCCAAAGTCGAAGAAATCCTGGTTGAAAATAAAAAAGCAGTGGGCGTTTTGGTGCAGGGAGAAAGGCAGGAAGCAGACCTAGTGGTTAATAACATGGACATGGTCAATGCCTATAAATCCATCTTGAAAAAACAGAAGCAGCCCAAACTCCTGTTGAACCAACCTAAGTCCAGTTCTGCGCTGATTTTTTACTGGGGCATCAAAAAGAATTTTCCACAACTGGACCTGCACAATATCCTCTTTTCAGATAATTACAAAGAGGAATTTGAGCATATCTTCCATCAGAAAAGCATCTACCATGACCCTACGGTCTATATCAATATCACCTCGGTGTACAAACCCGATGATGCGCCTGAAGGTTGTATGAACTGGTTTACTATGATCAATGTGCCCAACAATCAGGGGCAGGACTGGGACAGCATGATTGCCGAAGCGAGAAAAAACATTATCGCCAAGGTCAACCGCATCCTGAAAACCGATATTGAGCCGCTGATTGAAGTAGAGGATTTACTGGAACCCAGGACGATAGAAAGCCGGACTTCCAGTGCCAATGGAGCACTATATGGTAACAGTTCCAATAACATGTACGCGGCTTTCCTCCGTCACGCCAACTACTCCTCCGACATTAAAAACCTGTACTTTTGCGGTGGTAGCGTGCACCCTGGAGGAGGCATTCCCTTGTGTTTGCTTTCTGCTAAGATCATGACGGAAATGGTGGAATAGGGGAAAGGTAAAAGGGAAAAAGGGAAAAAGGGTCTACTTAACTGCTGGGACTTAGGAACAGATAGACTTGGAGACTTGGAGACGAAGGGGCATAGGGACGGGGAGCGAGAGGCTAGAAGCGTGAGAATGGGTTGTACCTGGTACCAATTACAATGTACCAAGACAAAGTTCGAGCAAATAGGAAGCGAGTTTGCCTGGCTTGAGATAGGAGGTGAGAGATGAAAATTTCGGAACTATGAAGGGGGATTTCGGAAGTGATTTAAGTTTAAAGCTTAAGGATTAAAGGGTTTATTTTAACCTCAAAAGATACAAAAGGGAACAAAAGAAATTCATATAAACTCGGATTTCGGAAGGCGGATGTGGGAATGGAAGTTGGAGGTTTTGAAATCATTTATCTTTTCCTAAAAACAAAAACCCCCATACTCCGCTGTCCGTGGACAAGGACGCTTTTGGGGGACTCCAGGTACTCAAGTCCATATCGATTGAGCATGTCTTTTTCCAGGTTTTCGGTCAGGACAAAGCGCTCAGACCCATCCGGCAGGAGGTACACACCTTCTCCCAAGTGTGGGGAATTTGCTAAGATGTTGCCTGCATCGGTACACATGCGCATGAAGAAAGTACCCCCGGGTTTAAGCACCCGCATCATTTCATCCAGCATCTCGAAAAAATGTACCTCTGATCGGGCGAAGTGCAGCACCGCCGAGCTCAGAATCACATCAAAAGCACCCTGGTGAAAGGGCATATCTTCTACATGGGCTTTTTGAAAGCGGTATACATCATAGTCTGTTTGGATGGTTTTGGCATAAATCCTGGCCATTTGTATGGCAGTGGCGTTGGCGTCACAGCCAAAAATCTGATAGCCCTGATGCAGGAAGTAAATGCAATTGCGGCCTTCACCGCAACCGGCATCCAGGATTTTCATTTCCTTGGTAAATCTGCCTTTCAGGACCTGATCCAAAAGATAGATGTCGATATTTCCCAACAGGGCATTCAGTTCATTCACTTCCATCTTCAAATGTTGCTATGGCCTGCTCCATCTTTTGCTTTCCTACCTGTATGAGTTCTTCTGCCCTATGGAATTCCAAGGTACCTGCCTGTTCCCGGGAAATTTCAATCAGGATATCCACTTGATGCTTTTCAATGACCATTTCTGAGAGTTTATCCTGCAGAAGGTCAAAGGAAAAGTTCAGCAGTTCCACCGAGCTCATGGCTTTCATTTTGTCTTCTTTTTCTTCCTTTTCATCGGAGTAAAAGTAATTGGTAAACTTGCTTTGATAATCCTTGAGCCATGAGGGTAATTTTAGGGAGGAGGCTTTTTTATCCTTATTTTTCACCTTTATGAGGGCTTCTTTCGGTCCGTTCAGGTCCACGGCTGCCACAATTTCCCCCAGGTGTTGTTCATCCAATAAATTGAAGGGAATGGGATTGAGAATGCCCCCGTCGATGTATTCATGTCGGCCGATTTTAGCGGGAGTCATGACAGTAGGGATGGAGAGGGAAGCCCGGATGGCCTCGTACATACTGCCTGATGCAAAAACCTTTTCCTTTCCCGAAGGAATCTCTACTGCGGTGCAGCGGAAGGGGATTTTCAATTTTTCGATCTGATCATCTTTGATCAGTTTTTTGAGCTCTCCAAAAACTTTTTCCCCTTTGATAAAGCCCTTACTGGACAGCGTGAAATCCATCAGAGAGAAAACATCAATCCGGTCCAGGTTGCAGATCCAGTCTTTGAATTTGGGCAATTGTCCGGTGGCATAGATGCCGCCGATCAGTGCTCCTGCAGAACAGCCCGCAATGGAGACAACTTCATAACCCTTTTCTTCCAAGGCTTCTATCGCTCCGATATGGGCCATTCCTCTGGCGCCACCACTGGAAAGCACCAATGAAACAGTTTTCTTACCCATGATTAATTATTGCTTTGTTTAAAAAGAAATTGGTTACAATTTTGATTAGCGAAAATACACAATTATGAACCAATTTAAACCTTTTCATTTGGCATTTCCCATCAGGGATATTGAAGAAACCCGTGCCTTTTATGGGGATTTACTGGGTTGTGATATAGGCAGAAGTACGGATAAGTGGATAGACTTCAATTTCTTCGGTCATCAGCTTTCTGCCCATGTAAAGCCTGAAGAATTGTCTGTCGCCCATGCCAATCAAGTGGATGGGAAGAATGTACCCGTAAGGCACTTTGGGGCCATATTGCCTTGGAATGAATGGCATCAATTGGCGGATAAGCTAAAAGCAGAAGGTATTCAGTTTATCATTGAACCCTATATCAGGTTTCAGGGTGAAGTAGGAGAACAGGCGACCATGTTTTTTTTGGATCCCTGTGGCAACGCTTTGGAGTTCAAGTCTTTTCAGGATGAAAGTCAGATTTTTGCCAAATAAAATATCTCTACCAGATCATTATGTAAATATGACATATTAAAAGGTGGGCCTGGGTACATTTCTTTAACGAAAATTTACCATTAATAGCCCCTTAACGCCATCTATATTTATTTCATTTCAAACGAGAACGAAACCTATTAGCTTTCGGTTGAATAACTATCTGCCCATACTTGTGTTATATGCTAGGTAAAATATCTAAAGGCATGTTGTATTATAAAACATACCATCATCCAAGCAGTCCGGAATGGATAGTTTTTATCCATGGGGCTGGTGGGTCTTCGGCTATATGGCACAAGCAGATCAGGGAATTTAGGGAAGAATTCAACCTCCTTCTCATTGACCTTAGAGGGCATGGCAGGTCTGCCGGTTCGTTCAAAAACATCTGGAATGACAAATACACTTTTCAGGCCGTCACCAAGGACATCATAGAGGTTTTGGATCACCTGCAGTTGCCCCCTGCACATTTCATGGGGGTTTCACTGGGCACCATTCTGACCAGGCAGTTGGCGGAAATGGAGCCTCAGCGGGTCAAATCCATGGTGATGGCAGGAGCGGTCACCAAACTCACCATTACCTCCAGAATGCTGGTGGTCCTGGGTAATGCCTTTAAATCTTTGGTTCCCTACATTTGGTTGTACAGCCTTTTTGCATGGATCATCATGCCAAGAAGGCACCATGCCGAATCCCGTAACCTTTTTATCAGGGAGGCGAAAAGGCTTTGTCAAAAAGAGTTTATCCGTTGGTTCAAACTTACCAAGGATATCAATCCTTTGCTGCGTTATTTTAAGGAAAAGGACATCAGGATCCCAACACTCTATGTCATGGGGGAGGAGGACATCATGTTCTTGGAAGCTGTAAAAAAAATTGTACAGGAGCATAAACTTTCTGTGCTGAAAATTGTCAAAGCTTGTGGACACGTAGTCAATGTAGAGCAACCAGAGGTATTTAACCGTGTATCTTTGCAATTTCTCAAAAACCAAAATCAAACCCTTAATTACGGTTCTTTGGACTGATCAATAATGAAAAAACAAACCAAAATTATTTTATCCGTCATCATCATTTTGGTGATCGCAGTGATTTTTATCTATCCCCGAAAGGACAGGCTTTTTGGGGGAGGAAATGATGGGCCTGCGCCCGCAAGTACAGCCCAGGGACCAGGTGGTGCAGGGCAGGCTTTGCCGGTCAATGTGGTGGAAATGAGACCGGAGCGATTGGAAAATAACCTGAGTGTTACAGGAACAATCATTCCCAATGAAACGGTCAGTCTGAGACCGGAGATTTCCGGGTTGGTTACCCGCATTACCTTTAGAGAAGGGGAATTTGTCAGAAAAGGAACACCTTTGGTCTATCTCAATGATGATGAGCTAAGGGCCCAATATGACAGGCTTGAGTATACCAAGAAGCTATTTGAGAGCCAGGAAAACAGACAAAAGCAGTTGCTACAGAAAGAAGCGATCTCCCAGGAGGAGTATGATATCGTGCTTAACCAGTTTAATACCAATTTGGCGGATTTGAGATTAGTCGAAGCGCAATTGAACAAAACTATCGTGCGCGCTCCATTTGATGGGGTCTTGGGTTTAAGGCAGATTTCAGAGGGTAGCGTGATCGGTACCGCGGATGTGATTGCCAGCATTGTGAATATTGATCCGATAAAAATCGAATTTTCCATTCCTGAGCGTTATGCTAATATGGTGCAGTTGGGATCAAAAATTTTCTTTACCAATGAGGCCGGCGGGGCCGATGTGGAAGGTACGGTATATGCTTATGAACCCAATATTGATGCGGGTACAAGAACGCTTCGCTTGAGGGCCACCAGTCCCAACAAGGACAGAAGGTTCCTTCCGGGGATGTTTGTACGTATCCGTTATGTCCTAGGGGTGCAGGAGGATGCTTTGATGGTTCCATCTGAGTCTATTATTCCTGAATTGAGTGGGTATAAAGTCTTTGTGGTGAATGAAGAAGGGAAAGTAGAGGAAAGGCAGGTATCTATTGGCACAAGAACAGACAGGTATGTTCAGATTGTCAGTGGGGTAAATGAAGGTGATCTGGTATTGACCACCGGGGTGTTGCAAGTAAGAGGTGGAATGCCTGTCAATTACAATAAAATCAATTAAGCATGTCTAGTTTATCAACCATAAGTATCCGAAGACCGGTCTTGGCCATTGTAATGTCCCTGACCATTTTGCTCTTCGGAAGTATAGGGATAACACTACTCGGGGTGAGGGAGTTTCCCTCCGTGGATCCCCCAATCATCAATGTAAGGACGACCTATGTCGGTGCCAATGCAGACGTGATCGAAGCACAGATTACAGAGCCCTTAGAAGAATCCATCAACGCCATTGCAGGTATAAGGTCCCTGACCTCAACGAGTAATGATGGTACCAGTAACATCACAGTGGAGTTTGATGTGGGGGCTGACTTAGAGGCAGCTGCCAATGACGTGAGGGATAAGGTTTCTGGCGCGGTCAGGAGGCTTCCTCCTGATGCAGAGCCTCCTGTAGTTTCTAAAGCAGATTCCGATTCCCAGCCCATTGTCTTTCTGAATGTGCAGAGTGACAGGAGGAATTTGATGGAGCTCTCTGATCTTGCCAATAACGTATTTAAAGAAAGGTTACAGACCATTCCCGGGGTAAGTACAGTTCAGATTTGGGGAGAAAAACGCTATGCCATCCGATTGCGGATTGACCCACTGAAAATGGCCTCTTATGGGATTACACCCTTGGATGTGCTTACCAAGGTGCAGACCGAAAATGTGGAATTACCTTCTGGAAGGATTGAAGGTTCCGTGATAGAACTGTCCGTTAGGACGATGAGTAGGCTTAATACTCCCCAAGAGTTCAATGAACTTATCATTAAAGAAGACCAAAATAACATTGTAAGGTTTCAGGACATTGGACGGGCTGAATTGGCCGCTTTGAACGAACGTACAGTGCTAAAAAGGGATGGCATTCCCATGGTGGGGGTTGTGTTGGTACCCCTTCCCGGTTCCAACAATATTGAAATTGTAGATGAGTTTTACAAAAGACTCAAAACCATCGAAAAGGATATTCCGGAGGACATCAAACTAGGAATAGGTTTTGATTCCACCAAGTTTATCCGGAACTCTATAAAAGAGGTTCAGGAGACCATCTTTATTGCCTTTATCCTGGTCGTATCCATCATCTTCCTTTTCCTGAGGGATTGGCGGACTACCTTTATTCCGGTATTGACCATTCCGATATCTTTGATCGGGGTATTCTTTATCATGTATGCCATGGATTTTTCCATCAACGTGCTCACCTTGCTGGGAATTGTACTCTCCATTGGTCTGGTAGTGGATGATGCCATTGTGGTGCTGGAAAATATTTATACGAAGATTGAGGAGGGTGAAAATCCGGAGAAGGCTGCCGAAAAAGGGGCGCAGGAAATTTTCTTTGCGGTTATTTCCACCACGGTAGCCTTGGCAGCGGTGTTCCTACCGGTGATCTTCCTAACAGGCACCACAGGGCGGCTTTTCCGTGAATTTGGTATTGTGGTAGCCGGGGCGGTAATTATTTCCTCCTTCGTGGCCTTGACCATGACGCCCATGTTGAGCTCCAAGCTATTGAAAAGACGGGAAAAGCAGAATGCTTTTTACAATTTTACAGAACCATTCTTTGTTTGGTTAAACGAAAAATACAATGTGGCGTTGGCTGCCTTTATGAGATTCAGGTGGTCTGCTTTTATTATCATTGTGGTGATGGGCTTTGGTATTTATCAGTTTTTCCAAATCATTCCTACAGAGCTTTCCCCCATTGAAGACAGGGGAGAGATGAGGGTCAACCTGACAGGACCTGAAGGAGCTACTTTCTCCTATATGGACAATGTACTTGATGAAATGACCCGTGATTTTATAGAAGCTATTCCTGATGAAGAGAGGGAAGGGATTATCACTGTAACCTCTCCAGGTTTTGGTACAGCCAGTACCAATTCAGGTTTCCTTCGGCTGATCCTCACAGACGCCTCCGAAAGAGAAAGGTCACAACAGGAAATATTCGCTCAGGTCCAAAATAAGATTAGAAATTACACCGCTGTAAGGGCCTTTGCCACCCAGCCTGCTTCTATCGGAGACAGAAGGGCCGGATTGCCGGTACAGTATGTGATTCAGGCGCCAACCTTGGACAAACTGAAAGAGGTACTTCCTCCTTTCTTGGAGCAGGCCAATCGGAGCCCTATTTTCAGTTTTGCCGATGTCAACCTGAAGTTCACCAAACCCGAAATTGAAGTAGAAATTGACAGGCAAAAAGCCAGGAATGTGGGTGTTTCTGTTCAAGAGATTGCCAGAACATTGCAATTGTCCTATTCAGGTCAGCGCTTTGGTTACTTTATCATGAACGGTAAGCAGTATGAGGTAATTGGGGAAATGCAGTTACAGGACAGGAATGAACCCGTTAACCTGAGGATGTTGTATGTAAGGGCTGAAAACGGAGAGTTAGTACAATTGGACAACTTAGTGACCATCAGGGAGAAGAGTACCCCACCTCAGTTGTACCGATTTAACCGTTTTGTAAGTGCTACAGTTTCTGCTGGTTTGGCGGATGGCTACACCATCGGTGCCGGTTTGGATGAGATGGACCGCATTGCTGATGAGGTATTGGATGAGTCTTTCAGTACAGATTTGGCGGGATTGTCCAAAGAGTTCAGGGACAGTTCCAACAGTTTGATCTTTGCCTTCTTGTTTGCGCTGATATTGATTTACCTGGTACTTTCAGCGCAGTTTGAAAGTTTCAAGGATCCTTTGACCATCATGTTTACTGTGCCTTTGGCTTTATTTGGTGCCTTGTTCTCCTTGTGGTACTTTGATTTTACTTTAAATATCTTCAGTCAGATCGGTATCATCATGCTGATAGGTCTGGTGACCAAAAACGGTATTTTGATCGTGGAATTTGCCAATCAGCGTAAAGCTTTGGGTATGTCTATAGATGAAGCGATAGTGGGTGCAGCAAGTGCCAGGTTTAGGCCGATTTTGATGACAAGTTTATCCACCATTCTGGGTATTTTGCCCATTGCATTGGCCCTTGGTGCCGGTGCAGAAAGCCGTGTACCCATGGGGGTTGCCGTAATCGGTGGCTTGGCCTTTGCTACCATACTTACCCTATTTGTTATCCCAGCAGTTTACACGTATTTAACTTCGAAAAAAGGAAGATTAGCGAGAGTCTGATGAAAAAAATATTTTGTATGCTGGCCCTGCTGATGCTGGGCCAGCATTTGAGCTTTGCACAACAGGAAACAGAAATTAATCTGGAAGAGGCCATATTAGTAGGTCTTGACCAAAATTTTGGTGTCAAAATTGCCAGTAATAACCAGAACATTGCTGAAAGAGAAGTAAGGATTACCAAAGGTAGCCTACTTTTCCCTGTGATCGACGCTACATTTTTGAGGGCGTATACCATTGATGATGTTACTCAGCAATTCCTTAATTCACCTGAACCTAACCGTATTGACAATGCGGAGTCTGATAATGAAAACTACTCCCTGATTGCCATATATGGCTTGCGACCAGAGGCCATCTACACCATGCGCGTAGTCGGGAAGTTAGCGGAAGTCAGTGAATTGCAGGCCAAAGTAATGGTGGAAAATACGGTGGCCGCCATTGCCACTGCCTACTATCGCCTGGTTTTAGAGCAGCAAAGGCAGAAGGTTCTGGAGACCACCTTGGAATTATCAGAATCCAGGTTAAATATTGCCAGGGCAAGGTATGAATTGGGTGGTGCAGGGAAAAGGGATTTCCTTACTGCCCAGGTCGATTACAATGCGGACCGTTCTTTGTTGGTCAATCAGCAATTGGCGATCAAAAATGCCAGGATCAATTTGAATGAATTGTTGGCATTGGCTCCGGATACCAGATTAGCCGTGAGGGATACCATCATTGTGGAGAACAACCTGATATTGGATGATTTATTGGAAAATGCTTATATCCATAACAAGGAATTTTTGATTACTCAGAGAAATGAGAACATCGCATTCCTTTCTTTGAGAGAGACCCAGGCTGCTAGGTTACCATCTGTAAACCTTAATGCCTCCTATAATAACAATACCTTGAATTCTGATGCAGGTTTCTTGCTCTTTAACCAAAGAGAAGGCTTTAACTACGGTTTTACAGCCTCGGTTAATATATTCAATGGATTTGCCCTGAACAGAAGGATACAAAATGCCAAGGTGCAAAAGATCAATGCAGAATATGCTGTTCAACAGATGGAGATTCAGTTGGCCTCAGACATCCAAAGGGCTTACAATATCTACAATACCAACCTGCAATTACTGGATATAGAGTATGCCAATTACAAGGTAGCTGTGGAAAGTGCGGATATCAACCTGGAACGCTTTAGGCTGGGAATTGCAGATTACCTGCAATTCAGAGACGCCCAGGTCAATCTTTTGACAGCAGAGGATAGGTTGATCACCGCCTTGTATAACATCAAAGAAATGGAGATTGAATTGATGCGGCTTTCCGGAAGAATATTCTATCAGGGAGATGAAAACAGATTTTCCCTTGTAGTCAAATAAGTCAAATTGTCAGTCATATTTTAAGCCATCCTGATTATCAGCAGGATGGCTTTTTTGTATGTATATGACAAAATACCAGTTCCAAATTTTATTTGGTATAGAATTTGTTATTTTTACCGATTGTATTCACCATGTCCGGATTTTCGGACCTAAAATGAATGAAAAAAGCCCTGGTAGGAGTTTTTATAATCGGCGTGATTTCCCTCTTTGGTGTTCAATGTACTTTCATGGACAAGAGAGAAAAACAACCACAAGCATGGGAAAACCCTGTCCCATTAGATCTTGAAGATATCCTTAAGAGAGGCTATATCAGAGCCATTGTGGATAACTCATCCACGAGTTATTACATCTATAGAGGTAGAAGGATGGGTTATGAGTTTGAAATGCTTAAAAGCCTGGCCAATACTTTGGGAGTAAGACTGCACCTGATCATAAAATCTGATATTCAAGAAGCCTTTACTTTATTGAATAAAGGCACCGCAGATATCATTGCCATGAATTTGGAGGTGTCGGATACCAGAAGGAACATGGCCAATTTCACAGCTCCCTTGGGGCAAATGGGTACAGTGTTGGTTCAAAGAAATGATGCCAATGCCATCAAGGATTTTTGGGAATTACAGGACAAGGTAATCCATATCAGAAAAGATGCCATCTATAAGGCCCAACTCGAGCAAATCCAGGAAGCTTATGGCATCGAGTTTACTATCAAGGAAGGCAAAGGGGATAATGAGTCTTTTATCCAACAAATAGTCAACAAAAGAATTGATTACACCGTGGTGGACAAGATTGAAGCCATGGTGAACACCACCTACTATGATAACCTGAACATTAACTTGGAGATCAGTCCTAAATCTGATGTGGCCTGGGCTGTTCGTAAGAATGCACCTGCCCTTGAAGAAGCCATCAATGCTTGGGTAGAAAAAAGTGATCAGTCCGGTTATATTCCAACGCTGCATGCCAAATATTTCAAAAACTCCAAGAACAGTTACTTTAGAAATAACAGTCCCTTTTCTTCGGTTGCGGGTAATTCCATTTCCCCTTTTGACGATATCATTAAAAAAGGCTCAGAGGATTTGGGCTGGGATTGGAGACTGTTGGCCTCATTGGTATATAAGGAGTCTAGGTTTGATACCACCGCCGTTTCTTATGCCGGTGCGGTTGGGCTATTGCAGTTGATGCCAGTGACTTTGGAAAGATTCGGCGTGGCCAATCCTAATGATCCTCTGGAAAGTTTGATGGGAGGAGTCAATTACCTGAAGTACTTGGATAAATTTTGGAGGGAAAGGATTCCGGAATCCAATGAAAGGATCAAAGTTATCCTGGCCTCCTATAACATTGGTCATGGTCATGTGGAAGATGCCTGGAAATTGGCATTGAAATATGGAGGCAATCCCCAAAATTGGGAAAGTATTGCCAGGTTTTTACTACTTAAGAATGACCCGGAGTTCTATAAGGATCCGGTGGTCAAAAGCGGTTATGCCAAGGGCCATATGGCGGTCAATTATGTCGATGATATCATGATCTTGTATGATTCTTATCGGGTGTTGATTGATCCCTGATCAATAAAATTTCAATCCGCCGGAGAGCACAAAGACTGTCGGTATTTTGTGGAGGTCTATAGCTACATTTTTCCAATCCTTCACTGTTTTGCTCTGAATCATTTCATTGGCCGCAGTAAGATTTTTGGCTATACAGAGCAAAGTATCCGGGTGCAAAGTTTCCAACAGGTCTTTTAATAAGTGATTGTTCCTAAAAGGAGTCTCCATGAAAATCTGTGTCCGCTTATGCTTTATCGCCTCCGCTTCCAGGGTTTTAATGGCCTGAATCCGCTCTTTTTTGTCAATGGGCAGGTATCCATGGAAGGCAAAAGACTGCCCGTTGAAGCCAGAACCCATTAAAGCCAAAAACATGGAACTTGGGCCACTTAATGGGACCACTTGAATATTTTTTTCATGGGCATAGGCCACAGCCAAAGATCCGGGGTCTGCAATACCTGGGCAACCTGCCTCTGACATGATCCCTATATTTTTCCCTTCAAAAATCGGTTGCATGATGCCTTCTAATTCTGATCTCCTGGTTTTCTTATCCAATACCTCAAAATGCAGCCCCTCAATGTTGACCCCCAATTTTAAGCTGCTGATATACCTCCTTGCGGTCCGTACATTTTCCACCAGGTAATGCTGGGTATGGCTAATGATTTCCCGGATTTCTTCCGAGATGACTTTATCTGCGGTGTCTTCAGCCAAAACAGTGGGTATAAGGTATAGTTTTCCTCTTTTCATCCCATAAAGATATATACTTCGCATTATTTTTCTTAATCCATCTGTTTTTGGACAATTACAGGTTTCATTGTTTGGCAGGTGTGAAATCCTGCATTTTTTAATTTTGCTTTCCTTAGGAATAAAAAAATCAGTTCTTATATTTAGTTGGAAAAACAGCCAGAAAAGCATGAGAAATTTAATCGTTATAGTTATTTTGTTTGCTTTGCCTTTTGTACAGCTTTTTGGGCAGACGGATAAGCAAATGATTGATGTGGAATATGATTATTTTGGTTCCATCAACTCTTATTCAGTTTCTGGAAAGATATTGCAGTATAAGGATTTAAAAGCCATTTTTGAAAATTATCCAGAACCTAAGGTGCATATGGATAAGGCCATTAAAAGAAAAAATGTAGCCACCCCATTTTTAGCTGTAGGCGGTGCTGGACTGATTACCAGTTTTATCGTTAGGACTACTGATGCAGGCCCTGCTGTATTTTGGTCATCTTTTGGTCTTTTTGCGGTTGGTGTATCTTATCACCAAGGATACAGGGTTAATCTCCAACGTGCTGTCAATACCTACAATAAAAATCTATTTGAGTCTACCAGGGTTAGAAGTAGTTTGGATTTACAATTAAGCCCCCTTCGATCTGGCCTGGTGTATAGTTTCTAAGCGATAAAGAAAAATATAAATACATGAAAAAAAACTTTCAACTTGGCCCCTTGATGTACTTTTTGGTTTCCATTTTACTCTACCCTTCTCTTGGTATGGGGCAAGAAATTAAAGCCTTGGTCGGTGGTACTTTAATCGACGGGTTTGGTGGGCCACCCATTCGCAATTCTGTAATCATCATTGAGGGGGAGCGTATCAAGGAAGTGGGGCAGGTAGGTACTTTGAAAGTGCCCGAAGGGGCTGAAATCATTTCTACAGAAGGGATGTCTGTAATGCCTGGGCTTTGGGACATGCATGTACACCTGATGATCAATGGGCACAGCAATTATACCCATTGGGACAGTACGTATATAGACCTTTTTGAACCCGTGATCATGCCATCCTCTGCCCATCAATTACTTATGGCAGGGGTGACCTCAGCCAGAGATTTGGGGGCGCCTTTGGAAGCCAGTATCAATGTCCGTGAGCGCATCAACAAAGGCGAAATACCAGGCCCCACTATTTATGTTTCGGGACCATTTATACAAAAAGAACCTTATCCAGGGACCAAGGCCTTCCGCTGGGGAGTCAACGGGCCCGCTGATGCCAGGGCAAAAGTGAAGCGGTTGGTAGATGCCGGGGTGGATGTGATCAAATTGATTGACCACGATGAAATGACCTTTGAGGAAGCGAAAGCGGTCGTGGATGAGGCGCATAAGTATGGGAAACCGGTGATTGCCCATTCCCACAGGCCTGAGGAAATAAGGATTGGGCTTAAGATCGGTGTGGACTGCTTTGAACATACAGGACTGGCCTCTGCTCCGGAATACCCCGAAGACATCATGGATATGATCAAGGAGCGTACTGCTAAGATGAATATGGGCCCCTTGTATTGGACACCCACGGTGGAAGGGCTTTACAATTACGAATACACACGCAATAATCCCGAGAAGCTGGACGACCCATCCTGGCATTTGGGTTTGCCGGATTCTATTATCCGGGATATCAGGGCTTCCCTTCGCTTTCCCGGAAGAATGCCCTATTTTCAGTTGACCCCGGTCAGAAAACCCACTTTGGAAAGGAAGATCAATCAGCTCAAAGATGCTGGTGTGGTGATGTTAATTGGAACAGATAGTGGCATACCCATGAAGTTCCACAGCCAGAGTACCTGGAACGAGTTGGATGTGTGGGTCAATGAATTTGGTTTTGACCCACTTTTGACCATTAAGGCAGCGACGTATTGGCCTGCCGTGGCCATGCGGGTGGATGATGACTATGGCACCATCAGTGAAGGCAAGTATGCCGACATCATTGCCGTGAGAGGAGATGTGTTACGCTATATCAGTTTACTTCAAAATGTGGATATGGTGGTAAAGCATGGTAAAAGGGTAAAGTGATAGATACTTTAATCTGCCACTGTATCTATCGGTGAATCACGTCTTATTCAAAAATGAGCGGACCGTTTCAATGACAGCGGCAGGTTGCTCGGCATGTAACCAGTGTCCCGCATTTTTGATGTAAATGAGGTGACTGTTGGGGAAAAGCTGCTCTATATCTTTCTTATCAGTTTCCAAAATATAGTCTGAATTTTCACCTCCCATAAAGAGTGTAGGTTTATCAAAATGAGCATTGGCATCCATGGCTTCCCCTACATTGGCAATTTTTTCTGTTATCACGGGCAGGTTGACTTTCCATTTGAAACCACCTTTATCTCCCCTTCCGAGACTTTTGAGTAAAAATTGCCGTATGCCCGGAGTTTGGATGTATTGGGCCAAAATATCTTCTGCCTCTTTTCTCGATTTTAAGTCGTTGACCGGAATGGCATTCAGTCCCTCCAATATCCTTTGGTGGTGGATGGGGTAAAAGCGAGGGGCAATGTCAGCCACGATGAGCTTATCCACCAACTCAGGATATTTCAATGCCAGGGTCATGACGGTTTTTCCACCCATGGAATGTCCCATGAAATAAGCAGATGAAATGCCTTCATCTGACATCAATTCCCTCAGGTCTTCCGCCATATCGGCATAAGTCCAGTCCGCGGTATGTGGAGAATCTCCATGATTCCTTTGATCTATCAGGTAAAGGGTAAAGTTTTTTTCCAGTTCCCGGGCAATTGAAAACCAATTGTCGGCTGAGCCAAAAAGGCCATGAACAATAATAAGGGGCTTTCCAGCCCCCATTTTTTTAAAATTCAGTTTCATAAATCAATTTTCATGCTTCAATCGATGGGAAAGCCTTTGGCTGCCCACCAGATGCCTCCGTAAAGGTGCTTGAGAAAATATGGGTCTTCATAGTTGGATTCCAGGTGCCCAAGCGCCGTATAAAATACCCTTCCCCCATCAAATTCGTGGTACCAGGCCATAGGATGGAAGTCTCCCATGCCATCTTTGGCATCGTAGGTTCTTTCGTCAGCTGTAATCAAAACCGTCACTGACTCATTAAAGTTCTTGAAAGCATAAAGTTCATCCGTCCACACCCATTTCTCAGGCAGGTGATAGGTAGAAGGATGGTTCCTGTTGACCACATCCAGTTTCAATGTTTGGTTGTGCGGGTGGTTTTTAAACTGTCCTCCGATCATTTGATTGTACCATTCCCATTCGTATTCCGTGTCAGTGGCGCTGTGAATACCGACTACCCCTTTTCCTGACTGCACGAAGCGTTGGAAAGCAGCTCTTTGTTCATCATTGAAAATGGTTCCTGTAGTATTGTTCATGACAATCACGTCATACCTGGCCAAGTTTTCATCATTGAATAAAGCGGCATCCTCACTGACATACACATCAAACAAATGTTCTTTGCTGAGCCGCTTGATGGCTGCGGCAGCTTCAGGAATGGCCTGATGCCTGAATCCTTGGGTTTTACTAAATATCAAGACCCTGAATTGCCCTCTTTGCTGGGCATAGGTTTCAAGGGAAAAGCCTAACAAAAGGCTTAGCATAAAGATCAGGGAATAAATGTTTTTTGTTTTTTTCATGGCTAGGTTATTTAGGTTAAAGATGATATCAATGATTTTATATTTTGAATGTTTATTTGACTAAACCAAATTTTTCACCTGCTTCCTTTCTGGAGAAGGCATTGAAGTGCCACCATTCTGAGCCTATACCTGAAAAGCCACCGGCTTTCATGGCTTGCCGAAGGATCTCCCGGTTGTCTATATGGGCTTGGGTAATTTTTCCTTCACGGAGCATTTGGGCCTCTCTGTCCGGATAGGCAGGGTACCCAAAATAATCATAATCCGTTCCCATATCCAATGCTTCCCCTGTGGCTACATCAGCCAAGGTGAGGTCTACGGCTACCCCAAAATTGTGAAGCCCTCCGATTTTTGGATCTGCCACATAAAGAGGCTTGATGCTGTCAGGCTTATCGAGGTTGTCCCAAAGGATTTGTTGCACGCTTAATGGTCTTACCCCATCGTAAACCAGGAATGTCAATTCCGGATAGGCTTCCTGTAGTTTTTCATGGGCGACTTTCAGCATCTCAGCCACCTCAGGTTGTAAGTAGCAGCGGTAAAGGTCCCCGTACACGTCCTGTCCAAAGAAATTGTCCGTGGTGGAATATTTTAGGTCAACAAATATTCCCGGAATGACATCTTCTATATTGACCAATCCTGCATCTTTGAGGCTTTGCTCCAGTGCTCCGATTTCCTCCTCCCATTCAAATTCATCATCATCAATCACCCATTCTTCATTGGCATCTACAAAATAGGTTTCTTCTTGAGATACTTGGGGGTCTTTTTGGGAGCAGGAAAAAGCCAAAAGACAGCAAAAGAGAAAAGACAAGCTGTATTTAAGTTTCCTCATGGCAGGTTCTTTTTGACAAGGGTAGCGGCGGCTTGGGCTGTAGGCAGGATAATAATGTCGGCCAATACCACATGGGGAGGTCTGCTAACTGCAAAAGCAATGGTATCGGCAATGTCTTCAGCTGTGAGTGGCTGATAGCCCTGATAGACCGATTTGGAGCGGTTTTCATCCCCCTTAAAACGGACCATGGAAAACTCAGTTTCTACCAAGCCCGGATGCACACCAATCACCCGGATGCCAAAAGGGTTAAGGTCCAGGCGCATGCCTTTCGTCAAAGCATCCACAGCATGTTTGGAGGCACAGTAAACATTGCCCAGAGGATATACTTCTTTTCCGGCGATGGAGCCAATATTGACAATGGTGCCTTTTTGTCTTTTTACCATTTCCGGAATTACTTCATGGGACACATAGAGCAATCCTTTGACATTGATATCCATCATGGCATCCCAGTCATCCATACTGCCGGATTGTATGGGGTCCATACCATGCGCATTACCTGCGTTATTGATAAGCACATCGATTTTTCTCCAATTATTTGGTAGGGTAGAAAAGGCATCTTTTACAGCATCCTTTTGGCTCACATCAAAGGTCAATGTCAAGGCATCCACCCCTTCTTTGTTCAACTCGTTCTGCAAGTCTTGGAGCCTTTTTTGTCTTCTGCCGGTAGCAATGATATTATAACCTAATTGGGCCAGGGATATGGCTGTTGCCCAACCTATACCTGAAGTCGCCCCGGTTACCATAGCGATTTTCTTTTCCATGTCCTGAATTTAAAGATTAAAGACCGCTTAAGAAAATTTTTATTCTAAGCGGTAAGTAAAATCAAGTGGATTGGGAAATTTGAATTCAAATCCGCTCTCCATGATTTTATTTCCATTGATTTCCTTCCACGAATTTCCAGCACTTGCATAACTGACAGGAGGAGCAAAGCCCAGTTCAAGTGCGTTTTTTTCATAGATTGCTTTTCTCTGTGGATGAAGGGGAGCTACCCCGTTGATGATTTCATTCTTTATTTCTTGTTGTATGACCCATGCCGCCAATCTAACAGCGTCCTCTTGGTGAATGTAATTGACAGGAGAATCCCCAATGACGTTTTCTTTACCTGAAAAATATTTCCCTGGAATTCTGTCTGCCCCCAAAAGTCCCCCAAAGCGAATAATGGTCCAATCAAAAGGACAGGGTGCTGACCTCAAGACCTCTTCAGCTTTGATAATGGCTTGATTACCATTTCCTTCTTGGGATAAATCGTCACTTTCTTTGGCGATTTGTCCCTTGTCGGGATAGACAGAGGTGGAAGAAACAAAAATGATCCAAGGAACATGGGCCTGTATGGCCATTTCTTTTATGAATTTGATTTGTTCCGGATGAAAACTTTCCGGCATAGTGCGGGTACGGGGAGGAATATTGACAAACAGAATATCTGTATCAAACAGGTGCTGAAAGCGATCTCCTTCCGGATGGGGGTTGAACTTCAACCTAGAGGCCTCAATGCCTTGTTGGTTCAACCTTTTTGCTTTTTCGGTTTGGGTAGTGCTTCCTTTTACTTCAAAGCCATTTGCCCTTAGGTAATTAGCTAAGGGTTCTCCCAGCCAACCCAGTCCGATGATACTTACTCTTGTCATGTCAAATCAAATTATTGCTGAAAATTAACTAAATTGAAATATGAATTCCGCTATTTTTGGAACAGTTTTGGTTTAGTTTTGGTAATCAACACGTCGATATGAGGACAAAAATTTTAGGCATATTGTTCCTTTTTCTCGCCTTTTCTGCCTGCAAGCGGGAAAAACAGGATGAAAATCCTTTGGCAGGTAACTGGTATGGGTTTGATTCAGATTCCCTGTATTATGAACTCTATATTTCTGACACCTTAATTATACTCAATCATGAGACCATGGGTATTGCAGAATATGGGTATGAGCGGGATGGTGACAAATTGATCACTACAACCCCTTTATTTTTTGAGCGGGTATGGACTTTTGAAGAATTAAATGATTCTCTATTCATAATTTCTGACACCTTAGAAAAGCATCACTATAAAAAACTCGATATTACCCATGATTTTTTTAAAAGCATCGGTGATTCCTTGGCTTTGCAGCAATTTAAAGAAGAATTTATTGCAAGGATAAAAAGTAAAACTGCAGAAGAATAAGTATTAAAAAAGGCCCTCTGAGGGCCTTTTTTTTAATCTTTTTTGGGCATGGTACCCAGTATATAATCCCAAAGTGGGGAACTCACCCCAAAAGCAACATCCGGATCTTTATAATGATGGACAGCATGATTTACCCAAAGAATTTTTAGGAAATTTTTGGGTGGCTGGAAAGCATGAACCGCATAATGTACCCCCAAGTAAGCCGCGTATCCCAAAAGGAATCCTGGTAGGAAGTACAGTGCGTAATCCCCCATAATCAGGGTGAAAACTCCGTAAAATACCAATGCGTAGAAAGCACTTACAAAAGGAGGCATGGCAAGTCTTTCTTTATCTTTTGGGTAATCATGGTGCACCCCGTGTACGGTGTATTGCAATTTATCTTTGGCCGGGTTGTCAGGCTCCATATGGAAAAAATGCTTGTGCATCATGTATTCCACAAATGTAAATGCGAGCAAACCCAATAACAACACCGCTATACCTGTAGACAGGGCTATTTCAGTGGACGTTACGGCATAATAAAATGAAACCGAAGAAATAACCAGGAATAAGGTAATGGGTATGCTGATGTGTGTTCTTGACAGTTTCTCCAGCACTGGATTTTTAAACATTCTTGCTGAACCATTATTATCCGGCCTATCCAATCTCCCGATTCTCTTTAAAGTAGTCGTACTCATGGTCTGTAAAATTTAGTTAAACAAGTGGTTTAATTCGTCGCTTAAACTCTAAACTAATACTCAGTGTTTTATGAATGCGGTGCAAAAATAATGCAAATGGTTAAATATCTTTATTTTCGGTATAGTTATTTGCCATGATTTTTGTCATACCCCCATTAATTTTTGCTGTGCACGTTCTATAGTTGCCTGATAAAACTGTTCATATAAGGGCCTGATTTTAGTAACGTCAAACTCCTTGGCCCGGTTCAGTGCATTGGTTTTAAATCTGGGAAGATTTTTATCTTCAAGTATTTCCAGTGCTTTAGCAGTCATCGTAGTCACATCACCGATGTTACATACATAACCTGTTACGCCGTCAATATTAAGTTCTGGTATACCTCCAGCATTGGAGGAAAGCACAGGTACTTCGCAGGCCATGGCTTCGAGTGCAGCCAGACCAAAACTTTCTTTTTCAGAAGGCATGATAAAAAGGTCTGCCACTGAGAGTACCTCTTCTACCGCTTCTAGTTTGCCCAGAAAACGGATATCATCACAGGTTCCCAGGTCCCTGCACAACCTTTCCATTTTGTCGCGTTCTGGTCCATCCCCTACTAATAGGAGTTTGGCCGGGATTTCTTTTCTCAGTTGAAAAAATACCCTGATTACATCCTCAACCCGTTTCACTTTTCGGAAATTAGAGGTATGGACGAGTAGTTTTTCATCATTGGGACAAATGGCACGTTTGAAGTGCTCTTTCTTTTGTTTTTTAAATCTTTCGAGGTCTATGAAGTTAGGGATAACCTCTATATCTGTTTTGACAGCAAAATGCTCAAAAGTGTCTTTTCTCAGGTCCTCAGATACGGCAGTGACCCCATCAGATTGATTGATACTAAAGGTGACTACAGGTTCATAGCTTGGATCTTTTCCTACCAATGTAATGTCTGTACCGTGAAGGGTGGTGACCACGGGAATATAAATACCTTCTTCTTTTAGGATTTGTTTGGCCATGTAGGCTGCAGAGGCATGAGGAATGGCGTAGTGGACATGCAGTACATCCAGTGCCTCATATTTTACCACATTTACCATCTTACTGGCCAAGGCAAGCTCATAAGGAGCGTGTTCAAATAGGGGATAACTTTTTATATCCACTTCATGGTAAAAGAGGTTTTCGCTGAAAAAATCCAGACGTGTCGGCTGCCTGTAGGTAATAAAGTGGACTTGATGCCCTTCTTTTGCCAAGGCTTTACCAAGTTCTGTCGCTACGACCCCACTTCCTCCGAAAGTTGGATAGCAGACAATTCCTATTTTCATATTGGTTGCTTTCTGTATAGCTTGATAAACGTTTTTTTAGGGTAGGATTGTTCAAATAGTTTCCAAAAACATTCCATTAGTTTCAACTTTTTCTCATGGCCTGATAGATGATATCGTGGATTCTGGTCCTGATTTCATCTTTAAGCAAGGTATTGTTGTTAGCATCTGGATGTACCCTATTTGACAGGAAGACATAAATCAGTTCATTTTCCGGATCAGCCCAAACACAGGTTCCTGTAAATCCGGTATGTCCGAAGGTGCTCTTTGGGGCCAAGACACCGGCACTACCTCCTTTGCCTCTTTCAGGTTCTGGCTTATCCCAACCCCATCCTCTACGGCTTTGGTTGGATTGTCGTTTGGTGAATGCTTCAATAGTATTTTTATCAAGGAGTTCTACATCCCCATATTTTCCTCCATTCAGCATCAGCTGCATCATGACTGCCAAATCGTTGGCGCTACCAAAAAGGCCAGCATGACCGGCTACTCCTCCATACATGGCGGCCCCGGGATCGTGTACATAACCTTGTATCAGTCTTTTTCGGAAAGTGATGTCATCTTCAGTGGGTGCAATCCTATCCATAGGCATTTTTTGAACAGGATTGAAAGTTAAGGTGGAAAGTCCCAATGGCTCATAGAAATTCTGAGTGACAAAGGCATCCAAAGGTTGGTTGGTCAGTCTTTCCACCAATTCCTGCAAAAGGTACATGGTCAGGTCTGAATAGACGTAGCTATGCTTTCTTCTTCCAGGTTCCAGTTTTCGAAGGTCGGATTTGATGGTCCAGGTCCAAAGGCTGTCCCGCAAACTGTTTTTGGCATACATGTCATTGGATACAGGTAGGGTAAAGCCTGGTTCAGGCCTGTCCCGGTAGTACTCACTTTTCCAACGACCAGCTTCTACGGTTTTTGCATAATGTGGGATAAAAGCCACCAACCCTGCTTCATGGGCAAGGATGTCTTTTAAGATCAGCCCTCCTTTATTGGTCTGTTTTAACTCTGGCAGGTAGTCACCAATGGGACGGTCCATGTCTATCAGGTTCCTGCTGGCCAAAAACATGACAGCCTGGGTAGTGGACATTACTTTGGTGATGGAAGCCAAGTCATACACGGTTTCTGTGCTTACTGGCTTTGATTTTTTGTAATCATAATGCCCATAAGCCCTTTCAAATACCACCTGGCCATTTTTTGCAATCAGCACCACGCCTCCGGGGAAGGCCCTTTTATTGATGCTGATTTCCATGATTTTATCAATTTCCTCCAGTTTTTTGCTATTGAGTCCTTGGCTTTCAGGAATGGAGTAAGATAGCCTTCCCAGTCCCTGCATGTAGCCACCGCTGCCGATCCGCAGATCTTCACTGACTGAGACAGGAAGCAACCCGTAAGCATTTCTCGCCCCAAAAATGATTTCCGGACTCAGGCTTTGGGTGAATTCATTGTTTTCGAAAGCCATGATGTGGTGGGGTAGTCCTTCCAGGTTTTTGGCCCCGTAGGCATTACCAAAAAGTACAGTGATGACTGTTTTTTCTTTACTGAGCTTCTTTATGAAATTGATGTCAGAGCCATTGATGCCAAAGCCACGGGAAGGACTGTTGTTGACTCCCATCAAACCCACAATGATGGTATTGTGGTCTGTCAATTTCTGCTCTATTCTTGCCAAAGTGGCTGCGTCTGCATTCTTGGGCATTTCCAGGTGATCAAAAGGAGCATATTTGGATAATTTTTGCTGAAAAACTTTCCCATCCCCTCCTATGGTCAAAGAAGCAAATTGCTTTAAGTCAAGGTACTTGAGTGGTAAGACATTGTTGCGGTTAGAAGTGACCGTAATGGCTTCTGCGTAGAGTTTTTCTGCCAAGAGCTTGGTTTCAGGACTGTTTAGCCTATCCAATAAGTTATCCGTTTCAATGGGTTTGTTCTCATGCAGGCCTGCCCAATATTTGGCTTTCAATACTTTTTTGATACGCTCATCTACTTCTTCCCTGCTGATTTTCCCATCTGCTATGGCCTCAATGATCATTTCCTTGGCCTTGGATACATCCTGGGAATAAAGGAGGATGTCATTACCGGCCAATAAGGCCATCATGTCCACTTCACCTGGTTTGTAATAACTGGTCACCCCTTTCATGTTAAGGGCATCGGTAAAGACCAGCCCATTGAAATTCATTTGGGTTTTAAGCAGGTCAGAAACCACATATTTGGAGAGTGTGGTGGCCTTGTTGCGCTCGGAATCCAAACTAGGGATATGAAGGTGGGCTACCATGACACTCATCAGGTCCTGGTTGATGAGCTCCCGGTAAGGATACAGGTCAATGTCTTTGATCCTGTTTTCAGAATGTTTGATTACAGGCAACGTATAATGGGAATCGGACTCTGTATCACCATGGCCAGGGAAATGTTTGGCATTGGCCATGACCCCATGGTCCTGAAGTCCTTTCATGTAAGCTACGGATTTTTTGGCCACCAGTCTTTTTTCCTCACCAAATGCCCTAAATCCAATCACAGGGTTGTTAGGGTTGGAGTTCACATCCACTACAGGAGCGAAATTGATGTGCATACCCAGTTCTTTGAATTGCCTGGCCATTTCCTTGCCCATATCGTAAATGAGGTCTTCCCTGTGTAGTGCACCTAAGGTCATGGCCTTCGGGAAAGCGAGTACTGAATCCAATCGCATGTTGATGCCCCATTCTGCATCCATAGCAATAAAAAGAGGAATGTTTGAAATGGACTGAAAATAATTGGTCAGATTGGCCTGCCTTATAGGACCACCTTGGAAAAAGATCAGTCCTCCCAGGTTTTGCTCACGGATAAGCCTGGCAATTTCCTGTCTGTGCCTCGCATCTTTATTGGAATAGGCAGCCACCATAAAAAGTTGCCCAAGTCGCTCTTCGAAAGTTTGGCTATGGAATACGCTGTCCACCCAGGCCAATTGCCTTCTTTGGTCTTTGGCAGACAAGGGGTCCCGTTCTTCCCGCTTGCGGTCTTCTGTTGCTTTTTCCCAGCCCATAACAGCATCTGCCTGGAAAATGACCAGAATTGTAATCAAAATGCCCCAAACTTTAATCCGCATATTCCTGTTTAATTTTTATTGCTTAAATTTTAAAATAACTTTGTATGAAATATACATCGTTTTGTACAAACATACACGAAATTCCTCTAACGAAGGATTTATTTTGACCAATGGTTAAGATAAGAACTTAAAGTCAAGTGTTCCATTTGAATTGAGTAACAGCATGAAATTTCCCCAAATATTCCGTACCACCCAGCCCATGCGTTTTGATATCAAGCCGCGCTACTATGATCCTGTCAAAGAAGAGATTCAGCAGCGCACTGCCCGCATCAAAAAAGAGCTTCAGGCAGAGGGTAGGCTTCCAGATGATGGGGACGGGGCTGAAGGGTACTCTAACTATTCCGGGTCATCCTTAAGAGGTGCGTTTACGAGTGGGAGTCAAATAAAAGGACGCCATAGCTCGGCGATGAACAGTGCAGGAATGATCAGGTTGGTGATTTTTGTGCTGCTGATAGGCAGCCTTTTTGGATATATTTATTATGGGCCAGAAGCCATTTACACCATACTTTATGCGGTGGGCGGAATCGCTTTGGTCTTACTTTTTCTTAAAATCAGAAGACAGCAGCGCAGATGAGTGATATTATCCAGCTGCTTCCGGATGCAATTGCCAATCAGATTGCTGCAGGGGAGGTTGTCCAAAGGCCGGCCTCGGCCTTAAAGGAATTGATGGAAAATGCCATTGATGCTGGGGCTACCCAAGTTCAGGTATTGGTCAAGGAAGCGGGGAAAATGTTGATCCAGGTTATCGACAATGGAAAGGGGATGAGTCTGACCGATGCGCGAATGAGCTTTGAACGGCATGCCACTTCCAAAATAAGAACTTCAGAAGATCTTTTTGCCATCCGGACCTTCGGGTTCAGAGGAGAGGCTTTGGCCTCTATTGCCGCAGTGGCCCAGGTGGAAATGAGGACAAAGGAAAAAGATTCCGAGCTGGGCACACTCATTCAAATAGAAGGCTCTGAAATCAAAAAGCAGGAGCCTATTTCCTGTACTGAAGGAACGCAGATTTTGGTTAAAAACCTCTTTTTTAATGTGCCTGCCAGAAGAAATTTTCTAAAATCAAATTCCATAGAAATGCGGCATTTGGTAGAGGAATTTCAGCGGGTGGCTCTGGCTTATCCTGAGGTGGGCTTTAGCCTGACTCAAAATGACATGGAGCTTTTCAACCTGCCGGCTGGAGGGAAGCTAAGTCAGCGGATCGTGGGGATATTTGGGAAATCCTATCAATGTCAATTGGTGGCCTGTCAAGAAGAAACCCCACACCTGAATGTCAAAGGATATATTGGAAAGCCAGAACAGGCTAAAAAGACCAGAGGAGAGCAATATTTCTTTGTCAATAACCGCTTTATCAAAAGCAATTACCTGCACCATGCTGTAGCCAATGCCTATGAGGGACTCATGCCTTCCGATATGCATCCATTTTATGTGCTTTTTCTGGAAATTGATCCAAGCCATATAGACATCAATGTGCATCCCACAAAGACGGAGATCAAATTTGATGACGAAAGGACGGTCTATGCGGTGATGCGGTCTGCTGTCAAACAAGCCCTTGGTGCCCATAATGTAGTGCCCACCTTGGACTTTTCCATGGATGTGAATTTCTCAGAGAACTGGAAAAAGGACAGCGTGGGAAGGGCAGCAGTTTCTTGGGAAAACACCCTAGTTCCTGATGACCTGAGTAAAGAGAAATCTTACAAGACCTTTCAAAGTCCGGATTTCAAAAAGCAGTCTGTTTCCGGTTGGGAGAGGTTATTTGAAGGCCATGTCGATAATTCCAGGATGGGGGCAAAAGTCCCCAAAGAGGAGGAACCTGATGTATTAACGTTTACTTCCAAAGCAAGTGAAGCAGTTCCCTCTACAGCTATGGAATTGGAGCCTGCCATTGATAAAACCGGGGCTACTTTTCAGGTGGAATTGCAATACATCATTGCCCAAACGTCATCAGGCTTGATCATCATAGATCAGCAGTCAGCCCACGAGCGCATCCTTTATGAGCGCTTTACCAGACAATTGAATCAGGCTTCAGGAGCCTCCCAACAATGCCTTTTTCCACCTCATATTCAGCTTTCGGCTTCTGATTTTGCCTTGGTCATGGAGATCAGGGAGGAATTGCAGGGTTTGGGTTTTGTGATTTCCGAATTCGGAAAAGATACCATTTTGATTCAGGGTGTACCAGCCGATGTGCAGGTGACCAATGAAAAAGCCCTTTTTGAAGGTTTGCTTGAGCAATTCAAACATTTCAAATCAGAATTGTCCTTGGACAAAAGAGAAAATCTGGCAAGGTCTTTGGCCAAAAGGTCTTCTATCAAGAAGGGCACAAAGTTGGATGCTGCTGAAATGGAGATGCTGGTAGCTCAGTTATTTTCCTGTCAAAATCCAAATTATGGTCTTTCAGGGAACAAAACATTCGTAAAACTCGATATACAAAAGATACAAGGTTTTTTTACCAGATAATTTATGTTCGGAAATCTTACCCCCGTAGTAAAAAACTTGCTGCTGATTACCGTCGGCGCATTCATTGTGGCCGCCTATTTTATGCCGCAGCTTAAGGCTTTTTTTGCGCTCTATTATATCCACAGCAATAGGTTTATGCCTACCCAGTTTTTGACTTACATGTTCATGCATGCGGACGGTTGGCACCTTTTCAGCAATATGTTTGGTCTGTTTATATTTGGGCCTTTGTTGGAACAATTTCTAGGTCCCAAAAAGCTCTTGACCCTATGGTTGGTATGTGGTGTAGGCTCTGGCTTGCTTTATTCAGGCTACACGGCTTATAGGATGAATCAAATGGACAATACCATAAGTGAGTTTTACAGTAATCCAAGTCCTGAGGCGTTCAGCCAGTTTGTGAAAGCAAACCCTGCTTTTTTCAAGTCAGGGGTCTATGATTTCATTGATGCTTACAGCAGGGATACTGAAAATCCCAACTTGATTCAGCGTGCTAAGGATAACTTGATTACCGTAAGGGAAATGCAATCCAATGTACCGATGGTGGGTGCCTCAGGGGCTTTATTTGGGGTTTTGATTGCATTTGCCATGCTATTTCCAAACACCCAGTTGTTTTTATTGTTTCCACCTATGCCGGTGAAAGCCAAATATTTGGTGTTCTTTTATGGCCTTTACACAGTTTATAACGTAATTTATAACAACCCAATGGACAATGTGGCCCATTTCGCTCATTTGAGCGGTTTGGTGATTGGCGCAGGCTTGATTTGGTATTGGAGAAAAGACAGGAAAAGTTTTTATTAAGGTAAAATTATGTACGGAGGATTCTGGGACAATTTGAGGAATGCATTCAGGCAAAGTAACAATAGCCTGTATAAGATCTTGGCCATCAACATCCTGGTCTTTTTTGTCATGGTGGTTGTCAGGGTTTTCTTTACCTTTTCAGGTGCGGGGAGCTTGTATGAAGGGATCAGAGGTTATTTGATGATGCCTGCTGATTTGAGCGTATACATTGTTCAGCCTTGGTCTATCCTGACTTACATGTTTTTCCATGAAGGGCTTTTTCATATCCTCTTCAATATGCTCTTTTTGTATTGGTTTGGTTTATTGGTGGACCAGTACCTGGGTAGTAGAAAACTGACCAATTTGTATATCCTTGGGGGTATTGCGGGAGCAGTGCTTTATGTGGTGATGTACAATATTTCGCCTCATTTCTCTGAGGTTTTACCTTTTGCCAAAATGTTGGGTGCAAGTGCCGGAGTCTATGCAGTGGTAGTGGGTGCGGCCACTTTGGCGCCGAATACCACCTTTCACCTGTTGTTGCTTGGCCCTGTCAAAATAAAATACATCGCCATTTTTTATGTGGTGATTGCTTTTGTCAACTCAGCAGGAAGCAATGCAGGGGGCGAACTGGCCCACTTGGGTGGTGCGGCCATGGGTTATTTTTATATTACCCAATTAAGGAAGGGTAAGGACTGGGGCAAAGCAGTACAGGCCATTGGTATATTTTTTGAAAAATTACTTGAAAAGAAACCAAATGTTAGGGTTTCCTACCGAAGAAAGAAATCTTATTCTACTACTGAGAATTATAAATCGGATAAGGCCAATGCCAAGCCTACAAGCAGTAGCAGTAATTCCGGAGCGCCAAGTCAGGAAGAGATAGACCTGATTCTGGACAAAATTGCCGAGAAAGGCTATGATGGGCTAAGTAAAGAAGAAAAGCGAAAGCTTTTTGAATTCAGCAAAAAGTAGATCATATAGCCGTTTGGTTCCTATCAGTATCCCCCGACCTTGAAAACCAAACCCACCCTCAAAACAGGTTGACGGGTATTTTGACTTTGGATCTTAAATTCGGTATTCAATCCAAAATTTGCTGCCACATCTAAAAAAGCACCTAATCCAAAATTTCCTCCCGGACGGGAAAGGGTTGTTCCCGGCAAGCCTGGCTGGGCATTGATCCACAGATTGTTATAGCCACCTAAAACATAGATTTGGGAGACTCCCTCCGTCAAATAATACCTGAGATCCATGTTTAAGTTGGAACTTCTTCCGAAGTCGGGAAACCAATAAGTAAAACTCGGGGCGAGGGAAAACCTATCGATAAATAGGTATTCAAGCCCTGCATGAGCTCCTAAATCATTGATTTGTAATTTGTAATCAGGGCCTATCTGAATTCTGAAATCTCCCTGTTCCTGGGCCATGCTTAGGCCTGTGATCCATGTAAAGAGTAGGATAAAAATAATTTTTCTCATAAACAAATATAAAAAAATCCCTAAGCCCTCCAAAAGGCTTAGGGATTTTAGGAACAGTTCTAAGGGTTTACAACTCCTGTTCCAGGTAGCTCAACCTACCAAAACGGTCCATTCCCTGAACGACTACCTTAAATTTTTGAACCACATCATTGTTGAAGAATTCAATATTGGCACTGTTGTCTGTCAATTGGATTCTTGGATTCCAGTAAAGGGTGGTCCTGTAATCAGGAGCAGGAGAATTTTCTCTATCATATCTTGGGATGTAAAATTCCTTGGATACGGAGTAACCAGGGAATCTTACGTTCATTACCCCATCGCCCACAGGCTCCATACCTGCGCCGCGCTTGGTATACAAGGCAATTGCCCCATTGGCCCCCCCTGCACCAAAGACTGCTAAAGTTGCGGCATCTTTAAAGATTTCGACCGCAGCGAGGTCTCTTGGAGAAATGGAGCTGGCAAAGCTGGCTTCTATGGGTACATTGTCCAATAGGATTAAGGGTTGTGTACCTGCCTGAACAGAACCTACTCCACGGATACGGATAGAAGGGGCGCCGGATAATGGGTCCGGGATGATCCTCACACCGGCAAACCTCCCTTGAAGGAGCTCCCATACATCTCTAAAAGCTTCAAATCCACCGATATCGGAGGGAGTCAATGAAGCATCTCCTCTTCCATACATACGGGTTATCTGTTCTTCTACAGGATTGAATTTTTGACTTTCCACCACAAATTCATCGATCTGAATTTCTCCAATGTCTCCATAAGAAGCCTCAGCTGCTCTTCGCTTATCGGCGGTCATCAGGTATTCCCTGACAGCAGGGGAAATCTGGAATTGGTCAACTTTAGGCATAAAACCCGGCCAGTTCACATACTTGGAAAGTGGAGGGTCTACATCTAAATTTACCAGCTCCTTATGTCTTCGGTCATTGGCAGATAAGGTCAATAAGGTGGTATCCTGAAATTCCAGGTCATCAATGATAAACTTTCCATTTTCTCCAAATTCCACGGCCAAGAAATCCTCACTTGATCCTTTGGAAAATACATTGATAAGTCCTCCTGTCAGTCCCCTTCTGCCCTCGTTTTTAGGGGTTATTTGTCCTGTGATATTGATGCCTTGTTCAATAAAGTGTTTGTTCTCTACCTTGCCGGCGAGTACCTCCTGCCAGTTGAACCTTCTCCAGCCATGGGTAAGTATAATCAGGTCAATACCAGCATCATCTCTGCTGCTTCCAAAAAACTGTTTTGGCTCATGTATGGTCCCTTTAAGCTCTGATTCCAGCTTTAAGTAGGAAATGATGTTGGAATTCATTTCACCCGGCAGTTCATTGGCATCTACTATCGCTATGGAGTAATTGCCTCCCTCGAAAGCTTCTCCATTGATAGTCAGTTTCCAAGAGTTTTTGCCTCGTGGCTGTGTATTCACTTCCTTTGCCTCCAACTCAATATTGACATTTTGTTCCAAGCCTATAAAGGCCAATCTTTCTGCCAAGGCTGTTCCTTCTGGTTCAAAAATCGTCACCTGATTGATGCCATTCGGCAACTGACTTTTATTGATTCTTGCACCGGTCACCCCATTCCTTAAATCCAACACCTGCATGTAACCAATGCGCCCCCTTGCATGAACCACAAGCAATGCTTCTCCACTCGGGGAAATGTTCAGGTAGTCTTTGGCCTGAATAAGCACATTCAGCAAGTTGGGGTTGGAATTATCTACAGCTAGGTTGATGCCTTTGGATTTTACTTCTCCAAGTGGTTTTGTAAACTTTCCCGAACTGCTTTCTAATGCCACTTCAATATTTTCATTGAGCCCAGGGTTAACAGTAAAATGCCCCAAACCGGAAGCGTTGGTCTCAAAAGTGATTTCATTGTTAGCAGCTAAAACTTTCCCTTTCAGTTGGATCGGCGACCCATCCGGATAAATGGCCCTTACCGCTACTTTGTTATTGAATCCGGCAATCAGGTCTCCTCCTTCTGGAAGGAATTGTACATCCATACTGGAAACCGGGAAGGGAAGGATGAATTTTCTGGAAATACTGTAAGCTTCATTTTCCTCCTGGGTCAGTTGTAAGGCAGTTACCTGTTTGAGCTCACTGGCGGGTAAATCAAAATTGAGGGTTTGCTTGCCTTCTCCATCCAATTGGAAACTTCCCGTTTGGAGTACTTTTTCCCTATTGAGTAACTCAAACTTCAAATTTTCCCCAGCTAAGGCTTGAAGGGCGTTGTTGACCACTCGGACATCGGCCGTATAGGACACGTTGGTTCCTTCTTCCTTCAAGGAAAAACTTACCTCAGGTTGGAACTTCAGGTTATACGGATCCATGATTTGAATGCTGGTCTGGAAAACTGCTTCCTCACCAAAACCTTTTAACCAATAAGAATAGGCTTTGATATGATATAAACCTTCTTGGGTAAAAGGATCTAATTTTATATCCCCAAATCCATGGCCATCTTCCATCCTGATGGTTTTCTGCTGCAACAGGTTACCATTGTTGTCCAGTAGATCCACGTAGACCACCTTGCTTAATGGCGAAGGGATATCGGGGCTACCAGCCGTCAGGTAAGCAGAAAACCAAATATTATCTCCTGCTGCATAAAGGTTTTTGTCCAGGTGAAGAAAAACTTTTTCCTCTGGGATTTCATCTACATAATATTCCGTCATGGAGATGATTTTTTCAGTAAGCTCATTGATCCCTGGCTTTTTTTGAAATGAAGTGAAAATGTAGGTAAGCGGAATAAGGAGCAAAAGAATAATGTACGGTACTTTC